>Ga0209369_1000058_pt1 | contig 271159 bp, 244 predicted proteins | sample EBPBio142010_DNA_FD_185865 | JGI IMG/M metagenome (GOLD analysis project Ga0209369, IMG submission 185865) | Wastewater treatment Type I Accumulibacter community from EBPR Bioreactor in Madison, WI, USA - Reactor 1_10/4/2010_ DNA (SPAdes)... | ecosystem: Engineered > Bioreactor > EBPR >... | reverse complement strand
CGGCGGTGCTGCTGCGCCGTTCGTGTTCATTGTACGTCTTCCCCCCCTCGTCATGCGTCGTGCTATGACCCGAGGCGTTGCAGCCTTGCTCGCACTCATGGGTTTGGTGTTGGCCACGCCTGCGACCGCCCAGACCTTGCAGCTGCAAAAGCAGGTGATCGGCTCCACCACCGTCCCATCCGGACAGGCCTTTACCTATCGGCTGCTTTACAACTGCCTCTCTACCACCGCGCCGTGTGTGCAGGCCAAGATCGAGGATGTTCTCCCTCCCGAGCTCTCTGGCCTTGCCGCTTATGTGGCACTTACAGGGAGCGGCCAGACAACCTCGGCCACCTACAACGCAACTACGCGCACGGCGACGTGGACGTTTGTCAATCCACTGCCGGCGGGTTCAACGGGGGAGGTGACGCTCACCGTCCGGTTCCCCACCGGCACGACGCCCAACGGGACGACGACGACCAACAGCGCGACCTTCTCGGCCAAAAACGCCGCGTCGGTCACGGCGACGGCCCCGGTCGTGACGGCGACGGCGACGGCGCAAGCCACGCTTGACAAGACGCTCCGGACGGCTACCTCGGTCGGTGGCGACTACACATACTGGCTTACCTTGGCCACGCCTGCGACCAACTCGCTCAGCTACGAGAGCGTGGTCGTCACCGACCAGCTTCCAGTGGGAGCGGTGTATGTCTCGTCTTCCGGCGGGGGCACCTACAATGCGGGCACGCACACGGTAACGTGGCCTGCGTTCGACATGGGCACCAGCACGTCGATCGTCCGCACGCTGACGTTGAACTACCCGATTTCGCTGTTCACTGCGGGGCAGAGCGTGACCAACACGGCCACGGCCGTGGGTACGCCGCTGGGTGGCACGCCGCAGACGCTTACCGACAACGTTACGCACACGCTGGCTGCGTCGGCGTGCAACGTGTCCACATCGTTTACGCCCATTAGCCCCAGTGAAGTGGTGGTGGGGCACTCAGGCGGCTTCCGCATCCGCGTGCGCAACATCGGCAACGTGCCGCTGACGGGCTACCGCGTGACGCAGAACATTCCCGCCCAAATGAATGCGACGTCGATCACCGTGAACGGTGCCGTCCTTCCGGTGCGCCTTGAATACACCACCAACCTCAATCCCTCCTTCCAAACGTCGGGCGATTATACGACGAACACCATTGTTCAGGTCTCGTCGCTCGGCTTGGGAGCGGGGGAATATGTGACGGCCATTCGCTACACCTTCCTTGCGCCGGTTCCCGCCGGATTCGACTCGTCGGGCTACGGCTTTGACGGGACGGTGATCAGTCCCGACCGCAACGGCAACCCGGTTGCGACGCCCTCGACGATCTCGGTTGCAGGTTCGTACGCGGTTAGCTGCGGCTCCGGTGGCGGTGGCGGTGGCGGTGCCGAAGTGCCTGTAAGCGGCTCCGTGGCGGTCGTTCCGCCGTCGTCGTACTACTACCTCAACAAGGCGATTACGCCGGGATCGACAAGCGTCAGCCCCAACGGGACGCTCAACTACCGTTTGCGCGTGCAAAACCAGGCGTATGCCACAGACAATCTCCTCAACCCGTCTATTGCCGACCTGCTGGACGCCCGTTTTACGTATGTGGACGGATCGGCAAGTCCCACACCCACCGAAGTCATTCCCAACTACAACGGGACGGGACGGACGTTGCTGCGCTGGAATTTGAATACCAGCCTGGCACCGGGTGCCTACACCGACATCACGCTTCAAGTGCGCGCCGACGCCGACGCGGCACCGGGCACCGTTCCCAATACCTTTTATGCTACGGGGGCGAGCAACCCACGCCCGGCTGGGGCTGGCACCGTGCCCGACGTCAACGACCTTGACCGCGACGGCAACACGACGGAGGCCATCTACCCGTCCAACACGGTGAACGCGACGATGCTCTCCTACGCCCAGCTGGAGTCCAGCAAGGGTGTCAAGGGTTCGCTTGACGCGGGTTACAGCCACTACCCGGCTGTGGGACAAACCGTGCCCGGCGGTCTGGCCGACTACCGCCTCGTCGTCCGCAACACCGGCAACGTCTCGATGGCCAACATCAAGGTGCTCGACATCCTGCCGTTCATCGGAGACACCGGCGTGCTCACCGATGCTCCGCGTGAGTCGGCGTGGCGGCCCAACCTCGTCGGGCCTATCTCGGCACCGGCGGGCGTGACCGTCTACTACTCGACCGAAACCAACCCGTGCCGCACCGACCTCGGCGTCACCGGACCGGCAGGGTGCACAGGACCCACCTGGAGCACCACGCCTCCGGCCGACATCACCGCCGTCCAGTCGCTGCGCTTCGACTACGCCAGCACGCTTGCGCCCGCCGACTCGCTCGTGCTCATGTGGCCGATGCGTGCGCCTTACGGTACGCCTTCTGGCCAGGTGGCGTGGAACTCGTTCGCCTTCTCAGGCTCCCGCACCGACGGCAACGGCGACCTGCTGCCCTCCGAGCCGAGCAAGGTCGGTATTGAAGTAGGGCCGCCGCAGCCGGCCGACTACGGCAACTTCATCTGGGAGGATCTCAACCACAACGGCATCCAAGAGGCCGGCGAGCCGGGCATCAACGGCGTGCGTGTGGAGCTCTACAACGTCGGCCCCGACGGGCAGTATGGCACCTCCGACGACTACTTGGCCACCGACCGCAGCGGGAACGTGATTCCGTTCACCCTCACAGGCAACGACCAGAACGGTCAGCCGGGGTACTACGTCTTCCCGTATCTCCAGCCGGGAACGTATGTAGCCAAGGTGTTCCCGCCCGCGGGCTACGCCGTCACCACGCCCAACGCGGGCGGCAACGACGAGGTGGACTCGGATCTCGATCCGGCCACCAACCTGATCGGCCCGCGCACGCTCGTGTCCAACCAACTCGATTACACCAACGACGCCGGTCTGTACCGCCCGGCATCGATTGGCGACTTCGTCTGGCGTGACCTCAACGGCAACGGCATCCAGGATTCCGGCGAGCCGGGCGTGCAAGGCGTCACCGTGACGCTCTACAACGCCGCGGGCAATGCCGTAGCCACCACCACGACCGATGTCAACGGAGCGTACGTCTTCACCGGCGTCGCGCCGGGCACCTACACGGTGGGCTTCTCCAACCTGCCGGCGGGCTTTGGTTTCACCACGGCCAACGCCGGTGGCGACGACACCAAAGACAGCGATGCCAACGCTTCGGGTCGCACCGATGCGTTCACGCTCGTGGCCGGCCAGACCAACACCACGATCGATGCGGGTCTTGCCGCGGTTGCCGTCACGGCAGACCTGAGCCTCACCAAGTCGGTGTCGGATCCGACGCCGCGTGTCAACGACGTCGTCACCTACACCGTTCGCGTGACCAACAGCGGCCCTGCCGCTGCCACGAACGTGGTGGTGGAAGACCGTCTGCCCTCGGGCCTGGCGTTCGTGGCCTTCACCGGCGGCACGCCCGGCACGGTGAACGCTCAGACGCTCACCTGGACGATTCCGACGCTGGCTTCGGGCCAGACCGCTACGTTCACCTTCACCGCCCGCGTAACGGCGGCGGGGTCGTACGAAAACGTGGCCGAGGTCACGCGTAGCGATCAAGACGATCCGGACTCGACGCCGGGCAACAACAACCCCAACGAAGACGACCAAGACGGCGCTCCCATCACCACGACGGGTACGTCGGGCGGTGGCAACGGCGGCGTGGAGTCGGAAGGCTCGATGGCGAGCGTTCTGGCCCGTCGTCTCTACCTGCGTCACGAGTCCATCCAGGCCCGCGAGGCGCTGATGGCCGCGCCGACGCCGGTGCCGTTCGAGTCGGTCGGCAAGGTGGCCGGTCTTCGTGAAGTGCTTCCGGCTACCGGTCCTCAGGCCACGCCGGCGTTCGAAGTGTCGCCCACCGACCTGATCGGTGTGACCAACGCCACGTCGGTGGCGGCGGTGGACTACCTCCGTCCCGACGGACGGCGTGTGGGAGCCATCTTCGGCGCGACGTCGCCGCAGGGAACGCTCTACGATCACGCCAAGGCCTCGTGCGACCGCCTCGGCGGTGGACGTCTCGACTACGTCCGCACCGTGACGATCGACGGCCGCTCGTTCGTGCTCTCGAAGCTGGTGCAAGCCAGCGGTGAGGTGGACTACGCCGTCTCGCTCGTGGCCTACCGTACGGCCGGCGGTTTCGTGGTGGACTCGCGCTTCGGCGCGCAGCAGTACGCCTCGGCTCCGGAAGGCACGCAGGAGGTCTACAACATCCAAGCGTGGACGGTCAGCCCGGACTACACGGCCGAGTTGGTGTCGAGCGTTCTGGCTCGCCTGGGCGAGCAAGGCGCGGTGACGTTCCGCAACGGCAGCAGCACCGCGGTCGTCCCGTCGGTGTATGTGGTGGACGGGCGCTACGAAGGCGGCGAAATCCGCCTGCGGCTGCGCAACACGACCGGCCGCGCCGTGGACGTGCCGATGACGGGTCTTCTGACGAAGACGGAGGGCGAAGCCGCCCAGCGTACGCGTGCCGACTTTGCCAAGACGCTCAGCGTCGCGGCCGCCACGGCCGATGCTCCGCTGTCGGAGGTGGTCGTTCCGGTCGGCTCGCTCTTTGACGGTGCGTTCCGTCTTGACGCGTCGGTCTCGGGCGACGAGTTCTACTTCGCCGACGGCTCGTGGGGTACTTATGTGGGCGCTTCGGCCCAGGTGAGCAGCTTCGCCACGCAGCCGGAGTCGCGCACGTCCGAAGAGGGCGTGTACCTTGTGGAGCGTGACGCCCAGGTGGCCGGTACGGTGAAGGACTATGTGAGCCTTTTCCGGTACCTGCGTCCTGCGGGTGCGCCGGTGAACCTTACGGGTTACGACGCGATGTCGTTCACCTACCGTTCGAGCGTACCGGTACAGGTGATGGTCGACAAGGCGTCGACGACGTCGTGGTCGGGCAAGTTCGCCACGAACCTTCCGGCCAACCCTTCGGGTCGCACGGTGAGCATTCCGTTCGCCTCTCTGGCGCCCGTGGGCGGCGAGGCGGGTCGGTTTGCTGCCGACGACGTGACGATGGTTGCGTTCTACGCCCTTGGCAACGGCTCTTCGAACCAGAGCTTCACGCTTGGCGTGGAGAACCTTCGCTTCGTGAGCGCGGGTGTAGATCCGGGCGAGACGACGGCAACGGAGCTATCGATCTCGGGTGCCCGTCCGAACCCGTTCCACACGCAGACGTCGCTTCAGATCGCGCTTCCGGAGTCGGGTTATGCCCGCGTGTCGGTGTACGATGCGATGGGCCGCCGTGTGGCGACGCTTCTGGACCGTGAGGTGAGCGCCGGCACGACGAGCGTGACGTTTGTAGGCACGGACTTGGCGTCGGGTATGTACCTGGTACGTCTTGAGACCGCGCAAGGCACGCGTACACGCATGGTGGTGCTCTCGCGCTGAGCGGGAGAGTGAAGCAGGTAGAGCGGGGGCGTTCGGGAGACCGAGCGCCCCCGTCTCGTTTTTGCGGGGTTGCCCATTTCTTCGCCCCGAGAGAGATCGCCGTGGCGTATCGTTCGGGCTATGATCGACGCCTCTCGCTCTGCTCGCCGCTGGGCTGCTGCCGCTCTTGTTGGTGCCACGGCCCTGTGGGGGTCTTCGTTTCTGTTTGGTAAGGTGGCGCTGCGCGAGCTTTCGGCCGGGCACACGGTGTTGTGGCGGTTCGTGCTCGCGGCCCTCGTCTTTTTGCCCTTTGCGTTCCGCGTGCCCCGTCCGGCGTCCATCCGCGAGGCGGGGCGTTTTGCCCTCGCGGCGCTGCTCGGCATCGTGATGATTTCGCTCTTGCAGGTTGAAGGGCTGGCCCGAACGACGGCCACGAAGGCTGCGTTGATGATTGGCACGCTCCCCCCGATGGCTGCCGTTGCCGCCGTGGTGGTGCTTCGGGAGCGGCTGTCGGCGCGGGTCGTCGTGTCCCTGGTGCTCTCGTGCGTGGGCCTCGCGTTCGTCATCGGCGCGCCCGACGGCGGCGGCGGCTCGGCGGTAGGCGATCTGCTTGTGGTGGCGTCGGTGGCCGTGAGCGTCGTGTTCATCTTGGTGCTGCGGTCGCTCACCGTTCGCTACGGGGCGCTTGCCACGTCGGTGTGGCTCGTGCTCTTCGGCGCGGCGTGGCTCGTGCTGCTGGTTCCGCTGCGCGACGGGCCGCCGCCGGTGCCCACGCGCCCGGCCACATGGGCGGCCCTCGTGGGCCTCGCTGTGCTGTGCACCGGCGTGTCGCAACCGCTTTGGAACGCGGGGCTACGCACGCTCGGCGCGGCACGGGCGAGCCTGTTCGTCAACCTCGAGCCGACGTTTGGTGTGCTCCTTGGCGTGCTCGTGCTGGGCGAACCCGTCAGTAGAGGGCTGCTCGTCGGTGCGCCGCTCGTGCTCGCCGCCGCCGTGCTGGCGGCGCTCGACGGCCATGCCGACCCCGATACGTTTGGCTCCGACGACCTCATCGCCGAGGCCGCGTCTGCTGAGGGCGGAACGGTAGCTGAGCCGCTGCCGGACACGGAAGACGACGCGCACCCCATCGTGTAGCGCCCGAAGCAGGGCGTTACGCCTCGGCAATGGCGGGCTGGGCCGTCGCGGCAGAACGCTCGTCGAACCACGCGCCCACGAAGAAGGCGGCGAAGGCGGCCACGAGGCTGAGGGTGTACGGCTGCGGCCACGCGAGGATTTTATCGCCCACGAGGTAGACGACGAAGCCGGTGCCCATCGCGCCGAGGGCGGCGTAAGCCCCGCCGCGCTGGGTGAGCAGCCCCATCACCACGGCCACGAACAGCCCCGACGATCCGAACGCCGAGGCCTCCTCGACGAGCGCGTACACACCCTCCGATCCCAGTGCCAGGCCGTAGGCCACCACGCCCAGCACCGCCACGCTAAGTCGCGCCAGCCGCACCTTTTGGGCCTCGCTGAGGGGGCGAGGCCACAGCGGGATCAAGATGTTGTGGGAGACAAGCGCGCCCGAGACGAGCAGCGTCGAATCGACGGTTGAAAGGATCGCCGAGACGAGCGCGCCGGTGAACACGAGGCCGAGCGCGGGGGGCAGGTAGGTGTCGGCCAGCATCGGGAGAAGCGTTTCGCCGTTGAGCAACCCCGGATGCAGCACCGCGCCCATCAGCCCCAGCAGCGCCGGAATCATCCCCGCCGCGAAATACAGCGCCGATGCCGAGAGCGTAGAGCGTACCGCCACGGCTTCGCTCCGGCACGAAATCACCCGCGAGACCAGTTCGACGGCCACCACCGATCCGCAGATCGGCACGAGCCACTTCTCCACGCCGCCCAACCCGTCGAAGCCCTGCATCGGGTTCCAGCGTTCGACGGGCACGCGGGCGAGGGCTTCGCCGCCGCCGCTCGTCCAGACGAGGACGAAGAGCACGATCAGCCCGACGAGCAGCGCCACGCCCTGGATCAGGTCGGTGTAGGCGTCGGCGAGCATCCCGCCCCACGCCGTGTAGACGATCACCACCGCCGCCGCCACCGTGACGCCCACCAACGGATCGAGGCCGCTGGCGTGGGCGAGCACATCGCCAAAGGCTCGCACTTGCGCTGCCGCCCAGAGGATGGAGGCCGGAATCATCAGCACCACCGCCCACCGCTCGGCGGTTGGGCCGTAGCGCTGCCGGTAAAGGTCGGCGAGCGTCGTCAGGCCCCGGCGGTAGAGCGGGCGGGCGAGAATTAGCCCCATCAGCAGCAGACACAGCCCGTAGCCAAACGGGTCGGCGTGTCCGGCGGCAAGGCCACCGTCGTAGATCGCGCCCGCCGAGCCGATGCACGTCTCGGCCCCGAACCAGGTGGCAAAGATGGAGAACGTGCCAAGCACCGGCCCAAGGCGTCGTCCAGCCAGCAGATAATCGTCTTCGGTGTAGATGCGGCGCGAAACCCATGCGCCCACGCCAAGCTGGAACGCGATGTAGACGGCGAGGCTGAAGAGAACCAACGCAGGAGTGGGGAGACGGAACGGTCTGAAATTTACGCCATCCGACGCACAGGGAACAGCAGCACCCGGCCGGGTTGCAACTCGAAGCCCAAGCACCCGTTTTCGATGCGCTCGTCCGCGTTCGCCGTGCTGTTCGCCGCGCTCGGTTTTGCCGCGTGCCGCCGCGACGCGCCGCCGCCCGAGGTGGTGCCCGACACGTCGCAGGCCTCAGCCGCGCCGGATTCGCTCGCGGATGCGCCGTCGTACCTCGTGCGCGGCTTTGCGCCCTCGCACCTCGCCGCCGCCGACGCCTACCTCGACGACGCCGGGCTGCAACGCGCCTTCGAAGAGAACCTGCGGGCCACGCTTGCCACCCGGCTCGCGCCCGCCGTTCTGCCCGTGGCTCTGCGCTGGCAGGCGCGCTACCTCAGCTCCGCTGCCACGCGCCCAGCCTTCGCCCGTCTACTCGCCGACCGCCTGTCCGAGCCGGAACTGCGTGCCCTCGCCGCCACCGGCGTCCCGCCCGATACGGTCGGCTTCGACGGCCGGTTGGTCGAGATCGTGGTGGAAAGTCGTGCTTTGGGCGCGTACCTCGTGGAGCGCCGCCGCCCGGAACTCGAAGCGATGCTGCGCGAGGCCGCCGGGCGCGCTGCGCCGCCGGATGCGGCCTCTCCCGCCACTCCTCTTCGGCAATGACGCGAATACGGTGCAGGAGCATGCGAAGCGCATACGCCGTGTTCGCTCGCGCTGCCGTGCGTTATCGCAAAGGTCAGAGATGGTGCGTCGTACCGTCCCGGATGCCGCCCCCGCGAAAGCGGAGATCCCTCTTCCAACGCTTGGGCGGCTCTGCCAATGGCGTTTGTGCAGGGTAACACAGGGCCGTCCACCTGCCTGCGCCTCTCCTTCTGAGGCACGGTGCTTGGTGCGTTGGTGTGGGTGCCGGGGGCTTCAAGCCAAGCCGATTAGCGATTTCCTGTGTTGCCACCGGGCGTGCATGCCTGCGCAGAGAATCGGCCAAACCTTGGTTTGACGCTGGCGTGTTTTGGCGCGACCTTGGGGCGTTGATGGGTATGGGCCGCTGCACGTTGGTTTCGCCGGTTCTCGGGGCGTGCGTGCACCTCCTCTGCCTATCGACGTTGCTGAGCCTTGCCGAGGTGGGCGCTTCCGTTTTGCCCCTTGGCCTTCAACTTTCCGCCTCCGAACGTTCTCCGCCTGTGTCCGACCAGAAAATCATCTTCTCGATGCGCGGCGTCTCCAAGACGCACAAAAACGGCAAGACCGTCCTCAAAGACATCTGGCTGTCCTTCTACTACGGCGCGAAAATCGGCGTGCTCGGCCTCAACGGCGCGGGCAAGTCGACGCTCCTCAAGATCATCGCGGGCGAAGACAAGGACTTCTCCGGCCACGTCGAAGTGCTCCAAAAGGGCATCACCTTCGGGCTGCTTCACCAAGAGCCGCAGCTCGACCCGGAGAAGACGGTGATGGAGATCGTGAAGGAGGGCGTGGCCGATCAGGTCAAGATCCTCGCCGACTACGAAGCCATCAACATGCAGTTCGCCGAGCCGGACGCCGACTTCGACGCGCTGATGACGAAGCAGGCCAAGCTCCAAGACGAAATCGACCGCCTCGGCCTCTGGGACCTCGACGCCCAGCTCGAACAGGCGATGGACGCGCTCCGCACGCCCCCCGGCGACGCGCTCGTCAAGAACCTCTCCGGCGGCGAGAAGCGCCGCGTGGCGCTCGTGCGGCTGCTGCTGCAAAAGCCCGACGTACTCCTGCTCGACGAGCCGACCAACCACCTCGACGCCGAGTCGGTGGCGTGGCTGGAGCAGTTTCTCGCCAAGTACGAGGGCACGGTGATCGCTGTCACGCACGACCGCTACTTCCTCGACAACGTGGCGGGCTGGATTCTGGAGCTCGACCGCGGCGCGGGCATCCCGTTCGAGGGCAACTATTCGTCGTGGCTGGAGCAGAAGTCGGCGCGGCTGGCTGTCGAAGAGAAGCAGCAGTCCAAACAGCAAAAGGCGCTCAAGGAGGAGCTCGACTGGGTGCGGCAATCGCCCAAGGGCCGCCACGCCAAGAGCAAGGCGCGCATCGCCAACTACGAGAAGATGGTGGCCGAGCAGGCCGAGAAGCGCGACGAAGAGGTCGAAATCCCCATCCCGACCGGCCCGCGCCTCGGCAACGTCGTCATCAACGCCGACGGGTTGACCAAGGCGTTTGGCGAAAAGCTGCTCTTCGAAAACCTGACGTTCTCGATCCCGCCGGGCGCGGTCGTGGGGATCGTCGGCCCCAACGGCGCGGGCAAGACGACGCTCTTCCGGATGATCACCGGCTCGGAGACGCCCGACGACGGCGACATCGAAGTCGGCTCGACCGTCAAGCTCGGCTACGTCGACCAAAACCGTCCGCTCGACCCGTCCAAGACCGTCTGGGCCGAAATCTCAGACGGCGCGGACTTCATCCAGGTCGGCAACCGCGAGATGCAGAGCCGCGCGTGGGTGGGACGCTTCAACTTCACCGGCCAAGACCAGCAGAAGAAGACCGCCGAACTCTCCGGCGGCGAGCGCAACCGCGTGCACCTGGCCAAGGTGCTGCGCGAGGGCGCGAACGTGCTGCTCTTGGACGAGCCGACGAACGACCTCGACGTGAACACGCTGCGGGCGCTCGAAGAGGCCGTGCAGAACTTCGCAGGCAGCGCCGTCATCATCTCCCACGACCGCTGGTTCCTCGACCGCGTGGCAACGCACATCCTCGCGTTCGAGGGCAACTCGGAGGTCGTGTTCTTCGACGGCAACTACCGGCTGTACGAAGAAGACTACCACCAGCGCAAGGGCATCGACGCCGAGCGCCCGCACCGCGTCACCTACCGCAAGCTCACCCGCTGAGGGCGCGGGGCCACCTGACCGGTTCGCAGCAGGAATGTCCTACTTGTAGAGCTTCAGCCGAGGTAAACGTTGTCGTTGTGCCAGCGGAGCGCATCGGCGTCGGGCCGATCTGCTTCGGCGTGCGGCAGGTAGATGGTGTTGCCGTGGCGAGGGTAGTAGCTATGGCCGTTCGAGTAGTCGTCGCGCAGGCGGCGGCTCACTTCTATGCGATGCTCCGGCGTCACGGTCATGTAGCCGAGGTCAAAGAGGCGGTGCACATCGGCTCGGAGCAGCAAGCCATTGGGTACGGCGTGCATGCCGCCACTCCCGTAAGCGCGTATGTGTGCCGCGTCTAGTGCAGGGAGAGAGTGCTCTCCCGTCACCGCGCACGCGCGGCCGTAGGCTTCGGTCACTGCCACGCGGAAAGCCCCTTGGCCTAGGCGCGGGGCCACGAGTTGCGGTGTACCGTAGCGTTGAGGGTCTGCCGCAAGCGGTGACGGTCCGGTGGTAAGCGATGGGCGGGCAGGGTAGGCTCGTTCAAGACACGCCTCCCAGAGGCGTTTCCCCTCGCCGTGCGAGAGGTCGTAGCGCTTGGCTGATACGATGTTGGCACTCCAGTCCAACGGCTGAGGGAGCCACTCCTCGCGGAGAAAGAAATGCGGCTCAACGAGCACGATGCATCCGATGGACGAGAGCTGCTCGTCCGGATTGATGCCGTTGCGAAGCCGAATGGTGCGGATGCTGCGCTGCATCTCGCCTAGCGTCGCGGCCCCATTACCCTCGCCGAAACACTCCCACGCGAGCCAGTCGGGTAGACTCGAGTAGCGTGCGAAATAAGCAAACCCACAGATGGCGTTGTGCGGGGCCTTAAGCTTAAAGAAGAAAGGTGAGAATACAGGGGAAGAGAAGCCGCGACGGTCTGAAGGCGTCCAGAAGTTTACTTCACGGAAAGATCCCCTGGAAAGGTGCTGGTACCATCCATAGTCTGTGACGGCAACGGTGCCCTGCATCTCGACCGGAATAGAGATTCAATACAACATGGGTCAGGAAGAAACCTGATAACACGATCTTCGCTGTCAGACACAGTTTTGTTTCGATGCGCTGCTTCGTTTTTCTCCTTGCTCTGCTGCTTCCGTTGGCCGCGTCGGCGCAACCGTTGGGAGACGCCCCGGTGGGACGTCTCTACGCGGGCTGGACGGTGCGCAGCGCGGACGGGCGCGTCGGGCCGCTGCCGATGGCCGTGCCAGGGACGATCCATCCGTCCCTCGTTCGCGCCGACGGGCGGGCACGATCTCCGACCCGCTCGTCGGCGCGAACGAGCAGGCGGCGGCGTGGCAGAAGGAGCCCGAGCGGTTCCATCAAGACCTCACCCACTTCACTCCGAGACCGTACACCTTAGACTCAGGGCATGGTTTGTTGAAATGGGCGTGGTACCGTCTGGGGAAGATATAAAGGTTTGCGTATCTTCGAAAAACCTCCAAAAGGTCTTGTCTCTATGTTGGCCCATACACATGCGTTCCGCTTCTTTTCTCGTCGGACGATACAACGCGTATGCTTGCTGGTCGTGCTGTTTGTGACGGGCCGGTCGGTGCAGGCGCAGATGTCAATAGCCGATATCGCGGCTCTGGCGCTTCCTTCGATTGTCGGGCTTACGACCTACGATAGCCGCGGGTAGATACTCGCCACAGGATCGGGCTTTTTTGTAGATGCGAATGGGTTGATTGTCAGCAACTACCATGTCGTAGCGGGGGCCGCACAGGTCCGCGTTACCGCCCAGCGTGGGGTGACGTATGACGTGCAGAGTGTGGCCGGGCACGACTTTGACCAAGACCTCGTTGTTCTGTCGGTGGGGGGGTATGGCCACTCCGTATTGCCGTTCGCTTCGTGGAACACTCTCCGGTTGGGTGCTGAGATTGTGGCCATCGGTAACCCGCGTGGCTTATCCTCCACCGTTTCCGAAGGCATCATCTCATCGCTTCGTACCGAGCAGAGTCGGTGGCGTGTGCAGTTCACCGCGCCAATATCTCCAGGTAGTTCGGGTGGGGCCCTGCTCGACCTCTACGGTCGTGTCATCGGAGTTACTACATCGTACGTCGAGAACGGGCAGAACCTGAACTTCGCGGTTCCTACCGACTACGTTCTCCGCACAATTTCGGCGGGGCGGGGGCATCGCTACACGCTGGCCGACCTCGAACGACTTGCCGCCACGAACGACGACGATGAGCGTGCGCAGTGGACAGCCGAAAACCTGCGCATACACACGGAACGCATCTTCGATATGACATATTTGGCCGGTTGGAAGGTCGAGGAATCGGAGGAATGGTCGGGCGCGGTGTATCAGCATGCTTTTTGCCCCCCCTTACGCCCACCGCTCTCTCGTCAGCGGCTATCTGTCTGAGGGGGTGCGGGTGAGCTTCCAGATCGCGCAAGTAGGGCATTATTGGACCCAGCCGGTGCATGAGTGGGCGCAGGGGCGCATTCAAGATCTGCTGGACGCCAACCCTGGGTTTATTGTGGTGGAACGGTCTAACGAGGTCATGGCGGGAATGGAAGCGACCTCGTGCGCGATGGTTGGCCAAAACAGCAATATCCCAGAGCCTGAAAAGACGACCTTCTACTTCGCTGGCGAAGATACATGGCGCTTAACCATTGAGGTCGTCAGTCCGGCGAGTCGACTGAGCCAGAATGAGGCAATCTTCAAGGCCATTGCCAATACCATCCGCGTGCTCGACACCCGCCCGCCCGGCAACGGCTTGCCTCCAAAGTGACGGCGATAGTCGGCGAGAAGGGGCGAAACGCATCCTCACCGGCGTTCTCTCGTAGCCGCTCGTTGTCCTTCCCCGCGCGCCGATGACCGTCCGATCCGACCCGACCACGGGCTACCTTGCCCTCACCCGAACGGTCACCTACAGCGTGGTGGCGGCGTTGCCGCTGTTCGCGCTCTACGAGGTGCTGGTGCGCCTCACCGCCGGGCCGACGGGCGTGCGGGTGGGGGCGGACGTGTGGGTGAAACGGGCGCTGGAAGCCGTAGGCGTGAACGGGACGTTGCCGCTGCTCGTGGCGGCGGTGCTGTTGGCCGTCGTGCTGGTCGGGCGGGAGCGGCGGCAACGCGGCCCCGTGCCGCTGGTGCCTCGGTATTTCGCCGGAATGATCGGCGAGAGTGCCGTCTACGCGGTGGTATCGGGCTTCGCCGTGGCCCAGGTGGTGGGCGCGCTGCTCGGACAGGCGGGCGCGCACGGCATCGGCCTCGGGGCGCAGCTGGCCTTGTCGCTGGGGGCCGGGCTGTACGAAGAACTCGTCTTCCGCGTCGTGCTCGTGGGCGGCCTCGCGATGCTGTTCCGGTGGCTGTGGGACGCGCCGCGCCGCGCCGTGCCGGCAGCGGCTTCGGGAACGCCTGGCCCTTCTTCCGGCCCGGCAGGATCGGTGGCGGCGAGCCTCGCGGCGATGGAGGCGCTGGCCGGAACACCCACGGCTTCCGTCGCATCCGGCACGTCCGGGCGGCGGCGGGCCTATGTGGCGGCGGCGCTTGTCGGCTCGCTCATCTTCTCGGCGGTGCACTACATCGGGGCCTTCGGCGATCCGTTCTCCCTGACCTCGTTCACCTTTCGCTTCCTGCTCGGCCTCGTCTTCAACGCCCTGTACCTGACGCGAGGCTTCGGCGTGGCGGCGTGGACACACGCGCTCTACGATGTGTTCGTGACGCTGCTGCAAGCCTGACCGGCTTCCGGTCGCGGTCCGGATTTTCAACGCCGTCGGCAGGCCGTCGTACCTATTTTTGACCGTCTACGTCCCATGGCTCCGATGCCGCGCGTGCTGCTTGCCGCCCTTTCTCTTTCGATGCTGGCGGGATGCCAACGGCGCGAACCGGCCGTCGTTGAAACCGATGCGATGCTCGCGTTGGGCCACGCCGAACAGCTCAACTCGTCGACGCGAACGTTCACCGTGGGGGGGCGTCCGATCCTCTTCACCCGCCTCAACGGAACGGCCGAAATCACGGTCGTCGACACCGCCGAGGCATCGCTGCGCTTTACCGAGCGTGTGCCGGGCGACGGCACGCCCAACGCCGTCGTGACCGACGTTCTTGCCGGGCCGCAGGTGCGTTTCACCGTGGAGCGCGGGGAAGGGCAGACGAATCCGGTGGACGTGCAGGGCGTGGTGCCCAAGGGCACGCCGCTGGAATTTCGCACCGAGGCGGGCACGGTGGTGGTGCGCAACCCCGATGCGCGCGTTGCCGTGCGGATGCAAAACGGCACGGTGCAGGTGTCGGGCGTTCGCGCCGATCTGGTTCTCGATGTGGACAACGGAACGGTAGACGCTTCCTATGCCGTGCTGGCCGGAACGCAGCATCTGCGCACCCGAAACGGCTCCATCGCCGTGTACCTGCCGCGCTCGGCCAGCGCCACGGTGTCGGCGCGGTCGGGCGTGCGCATCGACGTAGAGGGTCTGGATTTGCCGGCTCCGAGAGATGTTCAGGGCACGCAACGCCTCACCGGCGGCCTCGGCACAGGGCGCTACCCGATGTCGCTGCTGGCCACCAACGGCTCGATCCTGATCGCGGCCCTCCCCGCCGATTCGTCGCGCTGATGCCTCGCCTCGTAGACGACGGAACGACCGTGACGCTCGATCTCCACGGCGAGCGGGTGGATGCGGCGCTGCGCACGGCTCGCCGCGCCCTCGTGGCAGCGGCCCGCGCCGGACGGCGTCGGCTGCGGATCGTCCACGGCACCAGCACAACCGCCACGACCGGGACGGGCGCGCGCACCATCAAAACCGAACTCTACCGCTGGCTCGACGGCGGCAGCGCCGACGGTTTGTACGTCTCCGCCGACCGGGCCGAGACCGTGCTCACGCTCCACCTCGACCTGACGGCCCGTGTCCATCCGAGGCGGCTTGCCGTGCGGGACGTGCTCTGACGATGCTCATCCGCAACAAATCGCAACGTTTAGGCCGGGCGGACTACGAACCGAATCGGGTCGAACGTTGTACCCTTCGAATGAAGCCGTGCTGCCGATATTGCGTGTGATGTCCGACTCTCCCCACCCCGACCCTCGTTCCGCCGCTTCCATCTCCGCCGAGCGCGTGCCCGGCCAGATCGGTCCGGCGTGGACGCCGCTCGCCGATGACGTGTGGGCCGCGCCGCCGCCCGCGCCGCCCCGCCGAGCGTTGCCGCGGGGCTTCTGGAAGGCTCCGGCGCTCACCGGCGGTTTGGTGGCGGTGGTGCTGCTGGCATCCGGGCAGCTGCCCGCGCTTGCGCAGGCGCTTGGCGTGCCGCTGCGCCCGTCGGCACAGGGCGAAGCCGCCCGCCGCCGACTCAGCGAGCCGCCCGTGGCTGTCCCCGAGCGCGTCGAGGCGCAAGATCGTGAGACCGTCGAACGCGCCGACCCCGGCGACCTCTACTACCTGCGCGACCATCCGCTGCACCCCGACAACCTCTTCCGCCCGTACACCGCCGGCGATCTGATCGACGATCCGAACAGCCCGCGCTCGGCGCTGATTCTCGACTTCCGCCGCTTCCTCGACCTGTTCTCCGTGCGGCAGGGGCAGGACGACAACTTCACCATCCGCTTCACCGACAAGCGAAACGGCGAGACGCTGCTGATTCACGAGCTTCGCGCCGAGCGGGCCGCGCACGAGCGCACCGGCTCCACCGTCTGGGAAAACCTCGACCTGACGCGCCGCACCGAGACGACCCGTCTGCTCGACTCGTACTTCAAAGACCGGGGTCTCACCCGCAACGAGGTGGACGTGAAGTGGGGCCGGGCCAATCAGGTGGAAGAGGCGTACGAGCGCGACCTGCCGTTCGTCCAGTACGAAATCAACCTTGCCCGTCGCTACGGCTTCTCGCTGCTTACCACCGAGATCGGCACGGTCGAGACGTTCAACCAAGACCATCTCGTGTCGTCGGCGGGGGCGCGCAGCCGCTACCAGATGATGCCCGACGTGCTTCGTGGCGTGGGCCTGAAGCGGTACACGTTGCGGACGGCCAGCGGCAGCCGGGTGGATGTGCGCGAGGAGTTGCATCCGCTGCTGTCGATGGAAGGGGCGTTTGCGGTGATGCGCGGCTACACGAACGCCGTGGGCCACGAGTTGCCCGGCATCTCGTCGTACCACACCGGCCCCGGCAACATCTTTGCCGTCTACCGAATGTTCGCCGCGTCGCATCACCGCGCCTACCGCGCCGATGCGCCGGTGCTGGATGCGTACCTGTGGGGACTAACCGAAGGCTACCCGACGGTGTCGAGCCAGACGTCGTTCAAGACCGCCTCGCGCGGCTACGTCGCGTCGGCGTACGGGGCGCTACGGGCCAACGAAAACCGTCCCATCGACCGCAGCCTGTCGTTCACCGGCGAGGGCGTCCGGCTTCGCCTCGGTTCGTCGATCCGTCTCTCCACGCTTCTTGACGTGCTCGACCGCGACGGTCTCGCGTGGACGGGCCTCGGCTACCGCGACGGGCAAGGCGATCCGCGCTCGGTCTACGAACGCTTCCGCAAGACCAACCCGCACCTGCAACTGCCGCCGAGTTACGACGGTGGCGTGCCTGCCAGCGGCGACGTGCTGCTCACGGCCACCGAGGGGGGCAGCGACGTGCGCTTCTTCCTGCCCGCTGGCGCGTCCGTTGCGCTGCGCCGTGTTGGCTACGACGTGATGGACGAGCGCCGCACCCGTCGCTACGACGAGCACACGTTCCTCACCGAGGAGGCCATCGAGAACCGGGCGGATCGCGAATACTCCGACCTTGTGCGTCGCGCCGAGCATCTATCGGGCTTCACCGCGTTCAACCGCGCCCGCCTCGAAGACCTTTACGAGCGCTTCCAGCGCCTCGCCGAGAGCGACCCCTCGACGTTCCGGCTGATGCAGCTCAACACCATCAAGACGCACCGGACGATCTGGCGCACCAACGCCTTCGACCGCCTCGTCGCCACGCTCGCCTACGCCGACGGCCGCGGTCCGATGCCGCCGCCCGAACCGTCCGGCGCACCGACGGCTCCTTCGGAAACCACCGGCGAATGACGTTCAGCGCTGCCGAAGCGTCCGTTTCCACGCCAGCGCCAGCGGCAGACCCGCCAGCATCCCGCCGAGGTGCGCAAAGTGCGCCACGCCGGTGTTCGTGCCGCTCAGGCCCGCGAACAAGTCGATCAGCGCGTAGACCGGCACGAAATACTTGGCTTTGATGGGGAAGAGGAAGTTGAGGTAGATCTTCTCGTCCGGATACAGCACGGCGAAGGCCAGCAGCACGCCCAGCACCGCTCCCGACGCGCCGATGACCGACCCGAACCCGCCGGACAGTTGGGCTACGACAAGCTGCGCCGCCGCTGCGCCCAGCAGGCAGACCGTGTAGTAGACGGTGTAGCGCTGCGCCCCAAACACCCGCTCGATGACCGGGCCGAAGAAGAACAGCCCGAGCATGTTGAAGAACAGGTGGCCCCAGCCGCCGTGCAAAAAGCCGTAGGTGACGAGCTGCCACGGGCGGAAGTTCGGGTTGGAGAGCGGCGTGAAGAGCGCTCCGTCGAGGGCGATCTGGGCTTGAAGGGGGTCGTTCGCCGGGCCGGTGACCGTTTGGACGAGGAACACGGCCACGCACGCCAGCACGACGGACAGCGTGACAGGGGAGCGGGAGGATTGCAGCGGATTGTACACGATGATCGGAGGAGACGAGTGCGCCAACGTACGAACCGGAGCGCTTGGCTCAGCGCACGGTTTTAGCGTACGACGCGCCCGGAGGCGTGGCCACGGGCGAGTGCGTCGATCTCGGCCACCGACGACAGGCTCGCGTCGCCTTCGGTTGTCTGTTGCAGCACCGACGCGGCAGCGGCAAAGGCGAGCGTCTCGGCGAGTTCGGCCTCGTTGGGGCGTGGGCCGTGCAGCACCAGCCCGCGCAGCATGCCGGCGGAAAACGCATCGCCCCCGCCCACGCGGTCTACGATTTCCAGCGCATAGCGCGCCGACGTAGCGGCGGCTCCGTCGGCGGTGCGGGCGAGGGCCTGCCATGCGTTGCGCGCCGCCGAGTGGCTTTGCCGGACGGTGAGCGCCACGGTGTCGAAGCCGAAGCGGTCGATCAGGCGGCGGGCGAGATCGTCGTAGGCGGTCAGCAAGACCTGCGCGTCGGCGTGCTCGCCCACGTCCTCGGCGGCGAAGCCGAGGCATTGCTGCGCGTCTTCGCGTCCGGCGAAGCACACGTCCACGAACGCCATCAGCGGAAGCAGCGCCGCCTGCGCCTCCTGCGGCGACCAGAGCGCGGCCCGGTAGTTCAAGTCCATCGCCACTCGAACGCCTCGGCGGCGGGCGGCGGCGAGGGCCTCGTTGACGACCGCCAAGACGTTCGGCCCCAGCGCCGCGGTGATGCCGGTGGTGAGCAGCCACGCGGCCCCGTCGAGCGCGGCGTCCCAGTCGACCTCGCCCGGCTTCAGCGTGGTGATGCTGCTGTGGGCGCGGTCGTAGAGCACGGTGGGTGGACGAGCGCCTGCACCGTGCTCGTAAAAGTAGAGGCCGAGGCGTCCGGGGCCGAAGCCGACGTGCTGCGTGTCCACCCCGTGCCGCCGCAGCTCGCCGAGTGCCTGGCGGCCGAGGGCGTTGGTGGGCAGACGGGAGACGAAGCGGCTGGGCACGCCCCAGCGGGCAAGTGCCACGGCGGCGTTGGCCTCGGCCCCGCCCGCGTGCAGGCGCAGCGTGTCGGTTTGTTCGAGCCGTTGGAAACCGGGGGGCGAGAGGCGCAGCAGCACCTCGCCAAACGTGACGACCATAGCGGGAGCGGCGAGGTTCGGGCGGAAGACAGGTTGCGGGTTACCCGAGGTTGTTCACCAACCGGCGGGCGTTCTCGGTGAGCACGTCGAAGCGACGTGCGGCCACGGCAGCGGGGTCGAGCAGGGCGTTGCCCACCCCAACAGCCACCGCCCCGGCGCGGAGCCAGTCGCCCGCGTTGTCGAGCGTGACGCCGCCGGTGGGCATCAGCCGCAAGTGCGGCATTGGGGCCAGCACCGCTTTGAAAAACGGCATGCCCAGCACGTCCGCCGGGAAGACCTTCACCACGTCGGCCCCGGCGTCGTGCGCGGCGATGCACTCGGTGGGCGTGAACGCGCCCGGCATGGCGGCGGCGTTTGCGGCGTGCGCTGCCGCGACGATCTCGGGCTTGAAGACGGGCGTGACGACGTACGTCGCCCCGGCTTCGACGGCCCGTGTGGCTGTGTCGGCGTCCAGCACCGATCCTACGCCCAGCAGCACGTCGTCGCCAAACGTCTCGCGGACGCGGGCAATCTGGCCGAGCGCATCCGGCACGGTCATCGTGATCTCGACGGCGCGTACGCCGCCCTTGGCAAGGGCTTCTACGACGGGCAAGACCGTCTCGGCATCGCGGAGGCGCACCACCGCTACGGCGCGGAGGTGCAGCAGCCGTGAGACGGTGGCAGAGCGTTGGGAGGAAGACACGGGCGCGGGCGATAGGCTACGGAGCAAGGTACTTCGGGAACCGTTCCGCAGGCGAAACGTCGGGGGCGCAGCGCGCATCCGAACCCCCAACGACATGCGCGCGTTGCGGAACAGCGTTTGCCGGTGCGAACCGTTCGGCGTTTGCGCCGTGTGTTCTCCGCCCGTTTTTTGCTGTGCCCTTCAGCATGCCCCTGCCGCCCACCACCACGTCCCGCCGCGTCATCCCGCCCGCTCCGCCGGTGTGGGGAGCCGGTGGCGACGGGGCCGCGCCGCCGCGCCGGAAGCGGTCGCGCTGGAAACGGGTGCTCGGCTGGGCAGTGGCGCTCCTCGTGCTCGTGCCGCTCGTGGGGGCGTTTGCGCTCTACCTGTACGCCCGCAGTCTCGAACCTGAACTGCCTGCCTACGACCAGCTCACCAACCCCGATCTCGCGCTCTCGTCCGTCGCCTACACCGCCGACGGGCAGTTTCTCGCCCGCTACCACCGCCACAACCGAACGTGGGTCACGCTCGGCCAGATGGCCCCGGCGCTCGTGGAGGGGACCATTGCCACCGAGGACAAGCGCTTCTACGAACACCACGGCGTGGACTGGCGGCGCTTCTTCGGCTCGGCCTACCTCACGCTGCGCGGCCAGACGCAGGGCGGCTCCACCATCACGATGCAGCTGGCGCGCAACCTCTTTCCCGACGACATCGGCAACGCGGTGTCGGCCCGGCGCAAGATCAAAGAGGTCATGACGGCGTGGACGCTCGAAAAGACCTACGACAAGCCGCGCATCTTGGAGATGTACCTCAACACGATGGGGTTCGGCTACAACACCTACGGCGTGGAAGCGGCCTCGCAGGTGTTCTTCTCCAAATCGGCCCACGACCTGACGGTGCCCGAAGCGGCGATGCTCGTCGGGATGCTCAAAGGGGCCACCCGCTACAACCCGCGCACCAACACCGACGCCGCCACCGAGCGCCGCAACCTGGTGCTTACCCGGATGGCCGAGACGGGCAAGCTCACGTTCCCGCAGGCCCAAGCGTACGCCGCCGAGCCGATCCAGCTCCAGTTCAAAACCCCCGACAACCGCATCGACAGCCCCGCGCCGTACTTCGCCGACTACGTTGCTCAGTGGGTGCAAGCGTGGTGCCAAGAGAACGGCTGCGACCTCTACAACGACGGCCTGAAGATCTACACCACCCTCGACACGCGGGTGCAGGCCGTGGCGCTCGAATCGGTGCTGCCGGAGGCCGAGGGGCTGCAATCGGTCGCCAACTACGAATGGAGCCGCGCCGGGGCGGGCGTGGTCGGGTCGGCGGAGAGCGCCGAGGCGCTCGTGGGGCGCGGGCAAGCGTTTGCGTACTTCTGGAACAGCCAAAAGAGCATCGTGGACGGCTATGTGCGCGATACCGACCGCTACAAGTCGCTCGTGGCCAGCGGGACGGTTGCCGACGCGGCGCTACGGCAACTGCGTGCCGACGGGTCGTTTATGGACTCGCTCAAGGCGATCCGGACAAAGCTGGAGGTGGGCCTCGTCGCCATCGAGCCGGAAACGGGCTACGTTCGGGCATGGGTTGGCGGACGCGATTACGCCGAGGATCAGTACGACCATGTGGCCACGGCCAAGCGTCAGCCCGGCTCGACGTTCAAGGCGTTTGTGTACGCCGCCGCCGTGGACTGGGGCTACCGCCCCGACGACACGTTCCGCGACGAGGCGCGCACCTACCGCTTCAACGGCGAGACGTGGACGCCGCACAACAGCGGCGGCGGCTCGTCGGGCGCGTCGATGACGCTTCGGCAGGCATTGACGTATTCCAAGAACACCATTGCGGCCCGGATTACGAACGAGATTGGCCCCGGCTACGTCGCCCGCATCGCCCGACGAATGGGCATCACCAGCGAACTGCGCGAGGTGCCCAGCCTTGGCCTTGGCACCAGCGAAGTGACGCTGCTCGAACTCGTCTCCGGCTACACGACGCTCGCGGCCAACGGAATGCACACCCCGCCCATCGTCGTGACACGCATCGAAGACCGCAACGGCAACGTCCTTGCCACCTTCGACCCCAGGCCGACGCGGGTGCTGGGCCAGAACACCGCCTACACGACGCTCGATATGATGCGCGACGTGATCGACAAGGGCACGGGCCGTGCGCTTCGGGCATCGTACGGCCTCCAGGGCGACATTGCGGGCAAGACCGGCACCACGCAGCAAAACGCCGACGGTTGGTTCGTGGCGATGACGCCCCGCCTGGTGGTCGGATCGTGGGTGGGCTTCAACGACCGCCGCATCGCCTTCCGCTCGATGCACTGGGGGCAGGGCGGACGTGGGGCGCTCAGCCTCGTCGGCAGCTTCCTCGCGGCCGCCAAGCGCTCCGGAACCGTCGCTCTGCCCGATTCCGAACGCTTCGCCGAGCCATCGGGGTACAGCGACTACACGCAGCAGCCGTCGTGGTTCGATGCGCCTGAGGACGCGGAGCCGGATGCCCATCCCGCCGCTGACGGCTCCCGGAGTGCGCCGGACAATGCCGACCCCGCCGTCTCCCGCCCATCGGCGGCTGAGGACAGCCGCCAAGCCCCGTCGGCTACCGACATCGGGCCTGCCGACCCCGCCGCGCCGCGCAAGCCGGCGGGCGAGCCGCTGCCCAGTTCGCCGCTTGACGCACCCGCGTCGCCGCCGTTGGTTACGCCCAAGACGAAGGCCAAAACCCCGCCATCCCAGACCGAGCCGGTCCGCCGCCGAGGCCAGAACAGCACCGGGTGGTAAGGACGCCCGCATCGCGCCTTCCCCGGCATCGTTGTTGAGGGAAACCGCCCGCTGGCCGATACCGGACGGGCTTTCCCGTTCGCCCCTGAATGCACGACGTACCTTTTGCCTCTCGCGCCTTGCCGCGCATTTTGATCGTCGAAGCGCACGACGATATGCGCCGCATGCAGGCGCGCTTTCTCAGCCGCACCTTCGCCGTGGACGTTGCCGCCACGGGTGAGGAGGCGCTGAAGATGGCGCTGGGGCATCCGTATGCCGCCGTCGTGATCGACGCGCACCTGCAGGGGAGACCCTCCGGCGTGGAGGTGATGCAGCGTCTCAAGGCCACCCCGCAGCACCGGCGCACGGCGATGGTTGCCACCTCCGGTCCGCTTCCTCCGCCCGAACGCGACGCGCTCATCCACACCGGGTTCGATTTCTACCTCGCCAAGCCGTTCCGCTGGCAGGTGCTGCTCGACGTTGTGCGCCACGCTGTCGCCCAAACCCTCGGCCAGCCCAATCCGCCGGCCTCGCCCGTAGCGCCGGCAGCCGTTGAGCCGAGCGCCGTCGATGCGCCGATGGACCCGTCGTTGGCGCGGCTGGTAGACCAGCTCAGCCGCGACGTGACGCCCTCCGGCGCGAACCCCAAGGCTGCGCCGCCGGAGTCGCCGCCCGCCGAGCCGAGGTCGACGTACGCGCCGCCCGAAAATCGGAATGGCGAGGCCTTGGCTGTGCCGGACGCGCAGGCTTCGCCCGCGTTGCCTGACCGAGCGGGGTGGACGTCGTTGGGCGATCTGTAAGGAATCTGTTCGACGGGCCTTGGCGAACGCATCGGTCGGTCGTATCATCTCGCGATTAGGTTTTATCCGCTCGCGATGTCTGGTTCGCCCGACGACGTCACGTTCTGGCTTGGCCGGATGCACACCGGCGATCCCGGCGCACTGCAAGCGCTGGTGCCGCTCGTCTACAGCGAACTGCGCTCGCTCGCCCACGTCCAGCGCTTGCGCCATGGCGCTGCCGAGACGCTCAACACGACGGCGCTGCTGCACGAGGCCTACCTCAAAATGTCGGCTTCCGACGAAGTGTGGGCCAACCGCCGGCATTTCTTTCGCGTGGCTGCCCGGGTGATGCGACAGGTGATGGTGGATTACGCCCGTCGCCAAAAGGCTGCTAAGCGGGGCGGGGAGCAGGCCGATCTGCTGTTCGACGAAGCGTGGATGCGTCCGCTGCCCGACGACCTCGACCTTGAGGCGCTCGACGAGGCGCTCACCCGATTGGCCGCGCTCAACGCCCGGCAGGCCGAAGTTGTCGACCTTCGCTTTTTCGTGGGCTTCACTATTGAAGAAGCTGCCATCGTGCTCGACGTGGCCCCGGCCACGGTCAAGCGCGATTGGACGGCTGCACGAGCGTGGTTGTATGCGTCGCTCAAGTCGTGAGAGATGCGCCGTTTGGCCGATGTTTTACGTTTGGGACAGAACGGCAAATCGTTTCCTCCGCTCGCTATGACCGACCACGACCGCGCCTCCGCTCTTTTGCTGGACGCCTTGGACGGCCCGCCCGACGCCCGCCGGGCGTGGCTGGCCGCGACGGTGACAGACGATGCCCTGCGTGCTCGCGTGCTCGCGCTGCTCGACGCTCACGAGGCCGCCGAGGCAGGTGGCCCGCTCGATACGCCGCTGCTCGTGCGCGACGACCGCCGCGAAGGCATGCGGGTGGGGCCGTGGCAGCTTGTTGAACTGCTGGGTGAGGGCGGGATGGCTACCGTCTGGAAGGCCGAACGTGCCGATGGCGCTTACGACCGCTCCGTAGCGCTCAAACTGCTGCGTGTGGACGGGGCCACCGATGCGCTTGCCGATCGGTTGCGCACCGAGCGGCAGATTCTCGCCCGCCTTGAACACCCAAACGTTGCGCGGCTCTACGACGGCGGCGTGGCCGACGACGGCCGGCCGTACCTCGTGCTCGAACGCGTGGACGGGCAGCCGATCACCGCCTACGCCGAGGCACACCGCCTGACGGTGGCCGAGCGGTTGCGCCTGTTTTTGCAGGTGTGCGAGGCTGTTGCCTATGCCCACCGCAACCTCGTCGTTCACCGCGATCTCAAACCGTCGAACGTGTTCGTCGCCGACGACGGGACCGTGAAGCTCCTCGATTTTGGCATCGCCAAGCTGATCGAAGACGAACGCGACGATCTCCTCACGCGCTCGCAGCTGGCGCTTACGCCGTCCTACGCCGCGCCCGAGCAAATCCGCCGCGCCGCTGTGACGACCGCCACCGACGTGTATGCGCTCGGCGTGATGCTCTACGAACTGCTCGGCGGGCAGCGCCCGTTCACGCTCACGTCGCTTTCCGCCACCGAAACCGAGCGATTGATTTGCGAAACCGACGCGCCGCCGCCGTCCACCGTGGCTCCGGAAGAGCGTATTCCCCTTGTGCGCGGCGACCTCGACACCATCGTGGCCAAGGCGATGGACAAAGACCCGTCGAGGCGTTACGCTTCTGTCGACGCCCTCGCCGCCGACGTGCAGCGCCACCTCGACGGCGTGCCCGTGCTCGCCCGACCGGCCACGACCGGGTACCGCGTGCGCCGGTTCGTCCGGCGACACCGTGTGGGCGTGGGGGCCGCCGGTGCCGTGGGGGCAGCGCTGGTGGCGGGGACGATGGCCACGGCGTGGCAGGCAAAAAAGGCCCGCGCCGAAGCCGAGAAAGCGACCGCTGCAAACGCCTTCCTCGTAGACCTCCTCGGTGCGACCAACCCCGACGAGGACGGCCGCGACGTGCGCGTAGCCACACTCCTCGACCGGGCCGCCCGTTCGCTCGACACCGCTTTCGCAGGCACGCCCGAGACCGAAGCCTCTCTGCGCAAAACCCTCGGCTGGACGTACCGCGGCCTCGCCCTCTACGCCGAGGCCGACACCCAGCTCACCCGCGCACTTGCGCTGCGCACGCGGCTCTTCGGCATGCACCATCCCGATGTGGCCGAAGTGCAGGAGAGCCTTGGGCGGCTCTACATCGAGCGTGGCGAGTACGCCAAGGCCGACTCCATCCTCGCCCTTGCCCTCGCCACCGACCGCCAGCGCCTCGGCCCCAACCATACGCGCACGTCGAACGTGCTCAACGAGCTCGGGCAGGTCGCCTACGATACGGGGGAGTACGCCAAGGCCGTGGCGTACTGGCAGGAGGGCTACGACATCGACGCGGCGACGAAGCCGGAGAGCGACGCAAGCCGCCTGATCGGGATGGCCAATCTCTCGCTCGCCCTCTACGACAGCGGCGACGAACCGGCGGGCACCCGGATGATGGAGCAGCAGGTGGCGCTGTTGCGGCGGTACCACCCCACCGATGACCTACGCCTCGCCAACAGCCTCGCCAACCTCGGCTCGTTCTACTACGCTGCAGGTGAGCGCGAGCGCGCCGCCACGCTGCAGCGCGAGGCCGTGGATCGCTTCCGCCGCGCCCTCGGCAACGACCATCCGAGCGTGGGTTTCGGCCTGAACAACCTGGGGTCTACCCTCGGCGCGCTTGGCCAAACCGACGAGTCCGAGCAAATGCTGCGCGAGTCGGTGCGGATCTATGGAACCGCGTTTGGAGCCAACTACGCCGACCATCCTGATATCGGTTACCCGCTCGTCAATCTCGCCAAGACGCTCAACGTGCCTGGCCGCCGCGCCGACGCCGAGGCCGCTGCTCGACGCGCCGTGCAGGTCTTTGAACATGCGTTCGGGGCCAACAGCCCGACGGTGGCGCGGGCGCTTGCGCCGCTGGGACAGGTGCTGGTCGACGACGGGCGGCCCGAAGAAGCCGTGCCGGTGCTTCGCCGTGCTCGGGCGATTCGGACGACCCAGCAAGATGCCGTGGGCGTAGCCGTGGCCCAAAGCCTGCTCGGCGACGCGCTCCGCCGCACCGGAGAATCGGCCGAGGCCGCTCTCTTGCTGCGCCAAAGTTACGCCGCGTTGGTGCAGGCCAGCGGCCCCGACGATCCGCAGACGCAGGCCGCCGCCGACCGGCTCGCGCTGCTTCCGCGCTAAACCGCTGGGGCGGCCGCACCTCCGGTCGCCCCAGCGTCGTGTTCGCCTCTGTTCAGCGCGCCACGACGAGTCGCTGCGTCGCCGTCGTTTCTCCCGCGCTTAGCCGCACGACGTACACCCCCGGCGACCATCCGGCCACGTTCACCGCGGCCTCGTGGCGACCTGCCGGGCGCGTCTCGTTGACCACGACGGCGACCTCGCGACCGAGCACGTCGTACATCGCAAGACGAACAGCGGCAGCATGGGGGAGGTCGTAGCGCAGTACCGCCGCGCTGCGGCTCGGGTTGGGAGACGGCGCGGCCAGCGTCACGTTCGTCGGTGCGGTCTCTTCCTCGTTGCTCGTGGTTACGGACGTGCGGATGTAGCGCTCTACCCATGACCATGGCCCAACGCCTACAAGGTTGCGCGCTCGAACGCGCCAGAACCGTGGGCGATGGGCTTCGGTGTTTGCGATGGTCACCGTGGTGTCCACGATTCCCGACTGGTCGAGCACGAGCTGCGTGAAGAGCGAATCGTCGGCGGCCTGCACATCGTAGCTCTGTGCCAGCGGCATCGGATACCAATGCAGCGACGTTACCGAGGAGTCCAGCGAGACCGCACCTGCGGGGGCGCGGGTGTAGGGAGGAGCTGGAAGCATGACGGGGCGGTTCCCACCAAGGGCGATGCGTTCGCCTGCGGCGTGGGCGTGGCGAAGCGGGCGCACGAGCGTGCGGGCATCGGCATCGCGAATCTGGTTGATCTCGGCGTATGCGGTGCCTGCACCCACCACGATCACGTCGCCGGTGGCGAAGGTGGTATCGACCGAGGTTTTGCCGGAGGTAGGCGGCAGCGTCGCATCTCCAGGGCTTAGGGCCGCATCGAGGCTTGCGATGCCGTCTTCGAAGACACGAGGCAGCCACACCGATGGCAGGTAGTTGGCGTCTACCAAGGCGTTGTGCTCGAAGGGAGCACCGTCAACGGTTGCCTTGAAGTTGACGTAGAGCGCGTACTTGGGCGTACCGTTGGCCTTGTGAGCGGTGACTTCGTAGATGCTCAGGTCGTAGTTAAGCGATTGAGCAAAGACGGAGTTGGCGGCGAAGAGTTGTTGCGCGAAGGTGCTGGATTCGGTAAAGAACTTTGACTCGTGGGCGAGAACGACGCTGATGGAGGGGGGAATGATCGACCATTCGAAGATTTTGGTCTCGCCCAAGCCGGTGGTGGGAATGTCCAAGGCGTAGCTCATCCAGACGGAACCGATGGCGTTGGGTAACATGCCGAGCACCTGTGCAATCTTGCCGTAGTCTTTGAGTCGTTGGAAGTAGGTCGTGGCATCGTCCGAGGCTGCAGCCAAGTCGCCGCGACCTCGCAGCACTTCCTGTTCGATTTGGGCGTCGCGGAAGAACTGGGTGAGCACGCCCTCTTCGACGCGCTCGTCGACTTGCTTGCACAACCATTCGCTGAAGGCTTTACCGACGGTACTCCCGGCCTGCTGGAATTCGACAAACTCGCCGGCTTTGGTGATGGGTGTGGCGGTAAGCCACTTGCAGCCGTCGCTGATGGCTTTGAGGCCTGTGGCGTAGCCTGCATTGACAAACGTACCGGAGGTCAAGGCGTTGAAGAACCCCGCAGCGTTGATGGCAGCGATGTCGTTGGCCGTCGCGGATCGTTCGCGGTGCACGACGCGGTTCGGGATGGCTTGGGCCGTGTGGGTGTGCTCAAAGGGTTCGTAGTCGTAGGTGCTTGAGCTAATTCGAACGGTTAGCGTGACGGGCAGCCCGGCTTCTGGGCCAACGATGCCGGGCAGGTAGTACCGGACGTTCATCGGCTCGTCGAGCGTGTTCACGGTGGCGGCAGGTACCGTCAGCGTGCTTCCGCAGACTTCTGCGGTGCCTGCCGTGTTCTCGTAGCAGAACTCGCCGCCTGTGCCGGCAGGATTGACCACGTTAGCTCCGGTGGGTGCCGTAGCGGTGAGCTGGATCGTCACGTTGGTTGCCGTCGAGACGGCTTCGCCGGTCTCTTTGTCCAGCACCTGCACGTCGAAGTCGAGGCAACCGGATTGGCAGGGCCATGGGCCTTGGAGAAACGTTCCGCCGGCCTCGAATCCCACGTCGAAGCCGCCAGCCCGGTTGCGATGGACACCAAAGCCGGTGCGCATCGACGATCCGGCAGCTTGCGAAAACGTCAGCCGTACATCCAGTTGCCGGGGGGCAACCGTCCAGTCTTCCCCGCACGCCACGTCAGGGTTGCACTTCTCATCCACTTGTACCGGAGGACCGCCGAAGTACCCCAGTTCGCCCGTCACAGAGCCGCCGTAGATCGCCGGGAACGATTCCACGGCCGTCGACTGGTAGGCGGTAGCTCCACGGTAGATGCCGTACTGTTCCACCCGGTACAAGCTGACGATGCTGCGTCGCTCTCCGGACGGAACGTCTGGGATCGTGGCCGTCGTCAGGCCCGCGTCGCTCACGCGTTTGTAGGAGGGATTGGTCTTGTTTGCGGTGGTGATGCTGTCGGGGAAGGTGGAGACGAAACCGAGGTTGAGCGGCACCTTCACGTTGACGACGATCTCGTCGGAGCGATTTTCCACCCATGTCGTCACCGAGATCGTGTCGCCCTTGGCGTAGCGCTCCGGTGTGCCCTCGGTGCGCTCGACCCAGACAACCAGACCGGGTTTCTGGACGTGCACCTCTTGGGTGAACGTGTCGGTCTGCCCGTCGTCGTCGGTGACGGTGAGCGTGACGTCATAACGTCCGGAGTCGGCGTAGACGTGCGAGGGGGCTGCACCCGAACCCGTCTGCCCGTCGCCAAAGTCCCACGCGTAGCCCACAACGGGCCGTTTGCCTGCGGGCGCAGCGGCGTCGATTTCGCGGGACTGCCCGCTCTCGAAGCTGCCGTCGAAGGCGACGGTGAGTCCGTTGTCGGCGTCAAACTCGAACAGTGCCACCGGCATCCCGTCGGGAAGGCTGTACACCGCGTACCAGTCGCCGGCTCCTGCCGCATAGCCTGCAAAAAGACTGCGCCGTCGGCTACAGTCGGCGTAGTTGGGGTACGGATTGGCCACGTCCCAACTGCTGCTGCCGTAGGTGTTGGAGCCGATGCCTTTGAAGCCTTCAGGGGTGTACTTGTTGGCGCCGCTGTTGACAATCCCGCTCAGCGCGACCGTCGAGGTGTTGCCTACGCCGCGCGCCACGCCGTACGACCCGGCGATCCCTTGTTTGGCCAGCACATCGGGCCATGTACCTATGACCATGAAGGTGCAGGTGCCGACGTCGTACGGTGGTCTGCCCAGCGGGCGGTAGGTGGTGATGTACTCGTCGTATGTGGCAAACACGCTGATCTTCACGCTGTCGCGCACCATCGTTTGGGCGTGGGCAACGGGCGCGAGAAGCAGCGCAAAGAACGCAAGGAAGAGACTCGAAAGACGGCGCATGGCGGGACAGGTGATACGGTGGCTCATCCGCAAAGGCGAGGTTCGTCGCCGAATCGGTTCAGCGCCCGCAAAAAAAATCCTGCCAGGGTCACGTTCCTGACAGGATGGCCTTGACCGGTCGCCCGCGAAAACACCTTACCGCATGCCCGATACAACGAGCGCCCGGTGGTCGGAGAGGGTGTCGGCGGAGACGCGCGCCGAGGTGCAGCCGAGCGATTCGTCCAGCCACAGGTAGTCGATGCGTTTGATGGGCTGCCGCGCCGAGAACGTGAAGCCGTCGCCGGAGCCGCATGTCGCCCACGCATCGTGCCATCCTGCCGCCCGGACGCGCCCGATCACGTCGGCGTTGGGCGTGGCGTTGAAGTCGCCACCGACGACCACCGTTGCGCCCGTTCGCCGCAGCGAATCGGACAGCGCCAGCAGCGTTGCGGCTTCCTGCTGGCGGTACATGTCGCTGCCGGACGCATCGAGGTGGGTGTTGACGGCCGTGAGCCGCCTGCCGGGCGCATCGATTTCCACCACGAGCGCTCCGCGTGGTTCGTACGAGCCGCCTGCGCGGGCTTGCGGCGGGTCGATGGGCAGATGGCGGAGCGCGTGCCGCCGGATGGGGAAGCGGCTCCACACGGCGATGCCGTACTGCCCGCCCTGAAAGTCGAGCGTCTTTCCGAAGGCGATGTGCCCGCCCACGGCGTCGACGATCCGGGCCGGTTGGTCGACGCCGCCGGAGCGCGTCGTCTCCACGTCCACCTCTTGCAGCAGCAGCACATCGGGGCGCTCGGCGCGTGCCCACGCGGCGAGGCGGTCGAGGTTGCCGGTGCCGCCGGTGTCTTTGCCCGCGTGGATGTTGAACGTGGCCATGCGGAGCGGCGGCAGGGCCGGGCGCATCGGTGCGGCGCATCCGGCAAGCATTAGCAGTCCGGCGAGGGGCGGCAGGCGAAGCATTTCGGGCGGGCAGAAGGGGCGGATCCCCGGGCCAAAGGTAACGCGGATGCAATCGAATCGCTTCCTTCATGGTTTGATGATGCAGCGGGAGCGTTTCCTGAACCGCAGCTTCACCGGCGAGGCGTTTTCGTGGTCGATACCGGTGCTGCCGCATCTCGGTGGCGCGTTCCTCTCCCTTTCTCCCGAACCCGATGCCGACGTTCTCCCTTGCTACGGGATCTCGGCAGTGGCTGCGGCTTCTGCATCTCATCCAACCCCTCGGCTTTTGCCACACGTGCCAGCGCTCGACCGCGTGGCTCGACCGTGGCCCTGCCTATCAATGCCGCCAGTGCGGGCACGACCCGCTGCACAACGCCTGAGCACGGCCAAAACGCCAAGACGGGCACGACGCCCCCCGACATCGCACCCGTCTTGAAACGGCACCGAAGCGCCCGTCAGCGCACCACGATCCGCGTCGTTGTGGCCACGCCGTCGTGTTCGGCACGGACGAGGTACATCCCCGTCGACATCCCGGCGAAGGACACGTCCGTCGTTCCGGAGGCGACCGATTGGGTCAGCACTTGACGTCCCAGCACGTCGTACGCCGTCACGTTGGCCGGAGCGTTGGTCTCCACCCGGACGGCGCGTCCTCCGAGAACGGTCAGGCGCATCCCGGCACGTCCCTCTTCGTCGATGCCGGTGCCCACGCGAATCTCGACGGACACCTGAGCCGAGTAGTGGATCGTGCCGTCGGTGTCGGTTTGGCGCAGGCGGAAGGTGTGCGTGCCCACCGTCAGGTTCGGCACGGCGAAGGCGTAGTCGTGGCGTTCGGTCGTCGTGCCGTGTCCGGCCAAGAAGCCCCGTTCGACCCACGTCTGGCCCTGCCGGTGCTCGACGACAAAGCCCGCGTTGTTGGTCTCGCTCGCCGTCGCCCACGTGAGGCGGGCGGTGGAGCCGTCGGCGGCGGCGGTGAAGGCGGCCAACTCAACGGGCAGGCTGGCGGTGTTGTCGGCGATCGCGAAGTCGGAGAACGACGTGATGCCCGCCAGCGTGATCGTGTTGTCTCCCGTGTTGCGAGACGACGGGACGAGGCGCGTCCACACGCCCTCGCTGTATTTCCAGACCACCAGCACCGATTCGTCGGCGATGCCCGCCGCGGCGAGGTCGTCGTCGGTGTACGAGAGCGTGAGCGACGTTTCGATGGCGGAAATCGACGAGGGACGTTCGATGCGGACGTACCGGCGCAGCACGCCCGTCGTGGGAGCGCCGTCGGCGAGCGGGTCGGCGGTGTGGTTGAGCAGTTGGAGCCGCATCTCGCCGCTGCCCGCGATCGACTGCACGTCGAACGTCACGCCGATGGAGGCGGTGCCGTCGGAGAGCGTCTGCGACGCCGTGCCGGTGCCCGTGAGCGGCTGCCGGATCACCCGCTGGCCGGGCGTGCCGACGCCGTAGAGCGTGTAGCCGTTGGCCACGTTGTAGTTCACGTCGAGCGCGAGCACGCCGCCGGGCAGCGCCGCCTCCATCGTGAAGTCGGACGAACCGGCATGGGTGAGGTTGGTCGCGGCCGCTGGGGCCGCTGTGCCGTCGGTGCGGTACACCTGCCGCAGGCTGGCGTCGAGCGGCGAGTTCGGGACGAAGTAGGCGTAGCCGTCGGAGACGACCCCCTGCCTGAGGCCTCGGTCGAACGTGCCCAAGACGCTCGTGCCGCTCGGCGTGCCGTCGGTCACCATCACATCGCCCACGTTGAGGTCGGGATTGTTCGGGTTTCTCCGCATCCGCCCGAACACGAGCCGATCGCCGAGCACCCCCATCTTGACGAAGGCCCCGTTGCCAGCAGCGTATTCGCCCGCGAAAAGCGGCGTGAGGCTCGACCCGTTGAAGGCGTAGAGGCTCGGCGGCCCAGCGTAGACGATGTCCCCGGAGACGAGTTCTCCGCGGCCCTCCACGATCTGCGCGCTGCCCAGCCGCCCCGACGCCGACGCTTCGCGCCGTTCGCTCGCCCGGTCCACCCACACGCGGTCGGCGCGGGTGCCAAGCGTAGAGGCAAGCGCCCGCGTCGCGTTCACATCGCCGGGGCTTCCGGTGCTCGTCCACAGCGCGCCGATGTAGCCTTGATCCAGGCCCGTCACAAAGCAGGCGTCGCGGTTCTGGCCCAGCGGCGGCGACCCCTTGATATACCACGTGGCCGTGAAATGAAGCGTCCCGCCCAGCACAAACATCTCGCCGGGGCCTTCCACATAGGGGCTTTGGCAGTACGATGGGTAGCCCGAGGCCACACGCGGAATCATCACCCGTTCGGTGGAAGCCTCCGTGCCCAGCGTTTTCCAGAGTTGGCCTTCCTGCGACGAGCCGTCGTTGGCGGCGAAGAACACGGTGCTGCCGCGCTCGGTGAAGGTGAACGACCCGTTTTGGGTGCGCCCGGGCGTGCCGTGCGCCCCGTTGACCGTGTTGATGTTTTTGAGCATCCCGTACGTCGTACCGTCCGTCACCCACGGCTCCGTGCCCGCGCTGGCGACGACGTTGGTGGCCGTGCCGAACAGCCCGATGCTCGTGGCCTGCATTCTCCCCACCGCGTAGGGCGCAAACATCGTCACGCCGTTCACGCCGTCGGTGCGGTAAAGGGCGCTGCTGGTGCCGTTGCTGGCGTTGAAGTAGAGGTATCCCCGGAAGACGACGAAGCCTAAGGGGTCGGACGAGCCGCTGCCGGGGTTGATGTCCGAGACCCGCACCGTGCCGGCCGCCGTGCCGTCGGTGCGCCACAGTTCCGCGCCCGCGCCGTCGCCGCCGTCGGCGGCGAAGTAGACCTCGCCCTTCAAGACCGGAAACGAGGGCGCAGTGTCCGAGAAGCCCGTACTGTTCCGCACGTTAGCGAAGGTGCCGAGGACGCTGGTGGGCAGCGTTTGGGCCGAAGTGGGCAGAGCGGCGGGCGCGGCAAGCGCGGCGGCCAAGAGGGCAGTAGCGAGGCGCATCGGATCGGAAAGAAGAAACGGCGGGCAGGAAGGCGATCCGAACAGGCATCGCGGCGATCTACCCGAGGTGGCGACGTTTGCCCGCCGATCCGGACACGCCGCGCCGTACTTTCTTTTGCACCTTTCGTCCCGCCCGATGTCTTCTCCTGCCGCCGACGTGACGACGCTCCTCGGCGCGGCCCGCGCGGGCGACGACGACGCGCTCCGGCGGCTCGTGACGGTGCTCTACGACGACCTGCACCGCGTGGCCGGGTCGCTGCTGCGCGGCGAGCGGGCCGACCACACCCTCGGCGCGACCGCGCTCGTCCACGAGGCGTTCCTGCGGCTGGCGCACGCGCCCTCGGCCCTCCCCGACGACCGGGCGCGGTTCTTCGGCGCGGCGGCCACGGCGATGCGGCGGATTTTGGTGGACTACGCTCGGCGGCGCAACGCCGAGCGGCGCGGTGGTGGCCAGCACCCGGTGCGCCTCGACACGGCGCTGCCGCTGGTGGCCGACGACGACGGCGCGGCGTTTGTCGTCCGCGTCGGCGAGGCGGTGGAGCGGCTCGAACGCATCGACCCGCGCCTCGCCCGGGTGGTCGAACTGCGCTTTTTCGTCGGCTTCACCGAACCCGAAACCGCCGAGGTGCTGGGCGTGACGGATCGGACGGTGCGCCGGGACTGGACGAAGGCCCGCGCCTTTCTGGAGCGGGCGCTGGCCGACGGGTAAACGACAACAACGCGGATGTCCGTCGTATCCTCTCGGCTGCGCCATTGGTTGAAACCGATCCCCTTGGCTTGTGCTGCCCGACGACCTCTACCGCACCGTTCTTGATCGCCTCGACGATGTGCTCGACCTTTCCACCGAGGCCGAACGCCGCGCCTTTGTGGCGTCGCAGACGGATTTGACGGACGAGGCCCGTGCCGAGTTGGCGGCGCTGCTCGCCACCACTACCGTCGCAGATCGCCGGTTTGAACAGCCCGCACAGGCGCTGCTCGGCGAGGCGTTGCCCAACACCGGCCAGCGTTACGAGACCTTTGGCGACGATGCGGGGCCGCTCTCGGGGCATACGCTGGGCGTGTGGCGGCTCGGCAAACGGCTTGGCGCAGGCGGGATGGCCGTCGTCTACGAGGCCTTCCGCGACGACGGCCTCTACGACCAAAAGGCTGCGGCCAAGGTGATGCGCCTCGATCTGTTTGGCGACGATCTCGCGGCGCGGTTCGACCGCGAGCGCCGCCTGCTCGCGCTGCTCGACCACGACGGCCTCACGCGGCTGCTCGACGGCGGCACGACGCCCGACGGACGACCGTTCTTCGTGATGGAGTTTGTGGACGGACGCCCTCTCACGGATGCCCTCGCCGAAGCGTCGCTGGAAGCTCGTCTCGACGCTTTTGTGCGCGCCTGCGACGCCGTCGCGCACGCCCACCGCGCGCTGGTGGTCCACCGCGACCTCAAGCCATCCCATCTCGTCCGAACGCCCGACGGGCGCGTGAAGGTGCTGGACTTCGGCATTGCCCGGCTCCTCGGCGAGGCCGCCGAGGGCGACCTTACCCGCCCCGACGGCGCGCCGCACACCCGCGCCTACGCCGCGCCCGAGCAACTCGCCGGGCAGCCTGCGACGACGGCCACCGACGTGTACGCCCTCGGCCTTGTTCTCTACGAACTGCTGACCGGCCGGCGTGCCTTTGGCCCCGACCGCGCCGCCCAAGAGGACACGCCGTGCCCGTCCGACGCGCCCGGCCTCGATGCGCGGCTTCGGAAAGCCCTGCGCGGCGACCTCGACGCCATCGTCGGGCGGGCTACTACTCTTGCTCCGGTGGAACGCTACGGCTCCGTCGACGCCCTCGCCGACGATCTGCGCCGTCATCTAAGCCACCTGCCCGTGCGTGCCCGTCGCGGCACGTTCGGCTACCGTGCCCGTCGGTTTGTGCGCCGCCGCCGCGTCGAACTTGCCGCCGTGGCCGCGCTCGTGGCCGTAGGCGGTGGCGTGGGAGCGGTGGCGTGGCAGCGGCACGCCGAGGCCCAGCGCGCCACCGCGCAGGCGGCCCGCAGCGCCGCCTACCTGAGCGGCCTGTTCGACGCTACCAGTCCGTACGCCGAAGACAGTCTCGCCGCCACGTCCACGACGACGATGGGCGATTTTCTCGCTCTGTCGGCCCGTCGTGCCCGCCGCGACCTCGCCGGCGACCCGGCGCTGCTTGCCGACGTGCTCGCCCGCGTGGGCAAGGGGCTGTACGATTTCGAGCGGTTCGACGAGGCCGAACGCATCCTCCGCGACGTGATGGCCCTCCACGTTCGGCAGCAGACGATGGAGACGGCGGAGGCGTTCAATGCCCAGCATCAACTCGTCAAGACCCTTGCCTCTGCCGAACGGTTTGACGACGCCGACCGCGAGGCCGCGCAGTTCCTCGTCCGCGTCCGAGCGCTTCCCGAAGACACGTTGCGCGTCCGAATGCTCATCAAAGCGTCGGGCGAGATTCGCGATCCCGTCCGTTCGCGCGCCGTACTCGACGAGGCCCGCCGCTTGCTCGAATCGCTGGCCATCGACCCGACGGCGCTGCACGAGGAGCTTACCCTCGCGGAGATTCGCTTCGCCAACGCCGCAGGCGACACCGAGCGCGCTGCCGATCTCCACGCCGAAAGCTACCGGCTCGTGCGGGAACGGCGCGGCGATGGCCATGCGCTCACCGCTGTGGCGCTCACCAACTACGGGATGGCCCTGAGCGCAGCGGGCCGCACCGCCGAAGCACTCGACGCCTACGACCGGGCGTTGCCGGTGTTGGAGGCGCAGGGCGGAGAGAGCGACAACGTGCTGGGGCTGCTCAACGCCCGCGCCAACGCCCTGTCGGCACTTGAACGCCACGACGAGGCCATCGCGCAGCACCGCGACGTGCTCGCCCGCCGGATTCGGCGCTACGGCGCGCGCCATTCCAGCGTCGCCGTGTCGTACCAAAACCTCGGCGTGTCGCTGGCCAAGGTGGAGCGCTTTGCCGAGGCCGCCGACGCTTGCGGCCGCGCCGCCGCGCTCTACGCCGATCTCGTTCCCGCCGACGATCCGACGCGCTACTACCCGCTCATCACCCTCGCCCGCCTCGAACGCCTCGCCGGTCGCCCCGTCGACGCCGAAGCCACCGCCCGGCGGGCGCTTGCCGGGTTGGATCCGCTGCTGCCCGAGGCGCATCCGGCCCCGGTGACGGCCCGGCTCTACCTCGGCCTGGCCTTGGCCGCGCAGGGAAAACGGGCGCAGGCGCGTCCGGTGCTTCTGGAAGCGCGGGCCGCGCTGCTCGCACTCGCTCCGCCCGATAGCGCCGGAGCCGCCGAAGCCGACGACGCGCTGCGGTAACGATCAGTCGTCGCCGAGTTCGGCGTTGAGGAGCACGCCTTGCAACTCCGACCGGGCGTGCGCGTCGCCTGCCGCCGTCGCCGCAGCAATGCCCTCGCGGTAGACGACGAGCGCGTCGTCCAGACGCCCGGCCTGCCTCAGCAGCGCGCCGAGGTGGTAGTAGGTGCCCACATAGTCCGGCTGCTCGCGCCGCAGCGCCTCGTAGTGGCCGAGCGCCGCGTCGAGATCGCCGGACTTGGCGTATTCCTGTGCCAGCGCAAAGCGCGTAAACGCATCCGACGGATCGTCGGCGAGGAACTGTTCAAGCAGCGGAATGCGAGACATTGGGGAGGACGGGCTTCTTGCTGTCGGCTTCGGACTCCCGATGTGGAGGAGCTGGCTTCTGGATGCTGGTCGCGATGGCAGGTTCGGGGCGCTGGGTTCTGACGTCTCCACTCCCAACCCATCCGCATCTCACCAGCTTCCGCCCGCGCCGCCGCCGCCGAAGCTGCCGCCGCCGCCGGAGAAGCCGCCGAAGTCGATGCCTCCTCCACCTCCGCCGCCCCAGCCGCCACTGCTTGAGTTGCTGCCCCTGCCCCAGACCACCACCGGCGGGCCGCCGTAGCTGCTGCGGTAGCGTTTGCCGCCGCGCCCGTTGTTGCCTCGGCTGGCGATGATGATCACCACGACGAAGATGATGATCAGCAGCAGGCAGAAAATCGCCCCGCCTGCATCGCCGTCGCCCGACGACGTCTCGGGGGCGGTGAACTCGCCTTTGGTGGCGAGCGCGATGATGTCGATGGCCTCAGAGATGCCGTCGTAGAAACGTCCTTCGCGGAAGGCCGGGGCCATCACGTTGCGGACGATCCGCGAGGCGATGGCGTCGGGCACGGAGCCTTCGAGGCCCTTGCCGGTGGCGATGAACATCTGCCGGTCGTCTTTCACGACGAGAATCACCGCGCCGTTGTCCTGCCCCGCCTGTCCTGCACGCCACTGCTCGCCGATCGCCGTGGCGTACATCGCCGGGTCCATCTGCCCGCCAAGCGTGGAGATGGCCAGGACGATGATCTGCGTGCCGGTCGAGTCTTCGAGGGCGTGAAGCTTCCGTTCGAGGTCGGATTGCTCCTGCGTCGAGAGGATGCCGGCGAAGTCGTTGACGCGTCGCCCGGTGTTGGCCATCACCCCGCCGGGGCCGCCGTAGACGTTGGCCGCAGCGTCGGTCTGGCGCGTCACCGGGCCGGTGGTCGGCGTCTGGGCGGTCGGAGTCGGTTCGTTGCGGGCTTGGTCGAGGATGCCTTGGGCCGAGGCGGGCACGCCGACGAGTGCCAGCGTCAGCGCAGCGACGAGGCGGAGGGTGCGGGCAAACGAGAGGCGAGGGGCAGAGGGCATCCTCAGAGCGAAAGTGCGGCCCGTCGTACGAACGAGCGCGGCCAAAGGTACGCTTGCCGTCTCAAACCCGAAGAGGCGCGGAAGGCCGGGCGGCGGTCGTCCGGTTCCGCGCCTCCGGTGCGGCAGGGCAAGCGGTGCGCGGCGAACTTACTGGCCCGGCGCAGGCACGGCGGGCGCAGCACCCGGCTGGCCGAAGTCCACCTTCGGCGCGGTCTGCGCTCCGGCGTCGGCTTGGAACGGCGTCTTGGGCCGGAAGCCGAACCATCCTGCGTAGACGGTCGTCGGGAAGGAGCGGATCATCGTGTTGTACGACGCCACTTCGTTGTTGTAGCGGTCGCGGGCCACGTTGATGCGGTTTTCCGTGCCTTCGAGCTGCGCCGAGAGGTCGCGGAAGGCGTCGGTGGCCTTCAACTCGGGGTAGTTCTCCGCCACGGCCAGCAGCCGCCCGAGGCCCTGCGAGAGTTGGGCTTGCGCTTCTTGGAACTGCTGGATCTTGGCCGGATCGTTGAGGTCTTCGGCGGAGAGCTGGATGGACGAGGCGCGGCTGCGCGCTTCGGTGACCTGCGTGAGCGTGGTCTGCTCGAAGTTGGCCGCACCCTTGACGGTGTTGACGAGGTTGGGCACGAGGTCGGCGCGACGCTGGTACTGGCTCTGCACGTCGGCCCACGCTTGGTTGACCTGTTCGTCTTGTGCGACGATGCTGTTGTAGTTGCAGCCGGGGCCGCTCACAACGAGCATCAGCACCGCGGCGAAGGGCAGCAAAAGCGAACGGATTTTCATCGAGGCAAAGGGGTGAGGGAGACGCGAGCCGCATACGAGAACGCACCCGGCGGGTTTCGCAACGTACGAACGCCGCACCGCTGTTGGTGCGACAATCCTGAATCTCCGCCGCCCCAGTGCCGGAATCAACGGTCGTCGGCCATCGCCTCGCTTACGGCGTCAAGCATCCGTTCGTAGCGCCCCGTTGCTTGCACAAGCGTCAACGCCTCCGGTTCGAGCACCCCGATCATCACCGTGCCGGGGCGTCCGCGCTCGCCGGGGCGGCCCATCACCCAGATCCGGTCGCCGCCAGAGCGGACGCGCACAATCGGCTCCCAACCCGCCGGGCCGAACCGAAACGGGCGCGAGGCCAGCGTCGTCGAGTCCAGCCCGGCCAGCCGGTAGCGGCGGATTTGGGCGCGGCGCATCGTCCGGACGATGCGCCGGAGCGTTTGCGTGTCCTCGTCGCGGCGGTCGCCCATGGCCAAAACGCTGAGCGCGAGGCTTCGGGTGAAGAAGCCCAGGTTCACCGTGGTTTCCAGCGTCGGGCGGGCCTCGGGGTAGGTGCGGCGGACGGCGTCGAGGGCGGTCTCGGTGGGCGAGAGGCTGCGGCAGCCGGTGGCGGTCGCGAGGACGAGCAGAAGCAGGAGATATCGCATCGGGAGCAGGGCTTGCAGGGGCGGATCGCGTCGTCGTGGGCCGATTGCGATCGGCCCGTACCGTCAGTCGTCGTTGCGGCGGGGTGTGCGCGGCGGGCGGGGCGGCGTGGGCACGTTGGGCGCGCCGAACCGTCGCCCGATCTCGCCGATGCGCTCGGGGTCGACGTCACCCACGATGTTGATGAACACCGCCTGCGGCTCGTCGTCGTCTTCGTCCACCACCGCCACGACGAGGCCCGCGAGGGCGTCGGACGTGCCGCCGCGTGGGCGCACCATCATGTTGACGTATTGGCCGTCTTGCCGGACGCGCACGAACGATTCCCAGCCTTGGCGTTCGAGGCCGCGCATCAGGTCGGCGGTGCGGGTGCGGGCGCTGGCGAGCGCTCCGGCGGCGAGCGGAAAAATGCGCACCTGCACGGCCCGCATCCGGCCGAGCATCGCGGCCAAGTCCGGATCGTCGGACTGCGCCGATCGCGTGACCATCCGCAGGAGCGAGCCTTTGAGGTCGATTTCGACGGTGGGTTCGGCGGAGAACCAGCCGTCTACCCGCGAAAGGTCGAGGTAGCCGGGGTCTCCGGCGAGGTTTTGGGCGCGTGCAGGCAGCGTGGCGAGCACGAGCAGGACGAGCAGGACGAGGCGTTTCATCGGGCGGCTTCGGGCTGGGGCAGCGGCGGCAGCGCGTCGGAGACGTGCGCGGCGGTCTGGGCGTTGAGGCGGTTGAGGTAGGCGAGCGTCCACTCCACGTCGGCGCGGGCGGCGGCGACGTCGGCGTCGGAGTACCGCGGCTCGGGTTGGAAGCGGGTGACGTACAGGCCCACCGCAAGCACGACGGCGGCGAACACGGCCCCGGCGGCGAGGCGAACGCGTCGGCGTCGGCGCGGCGTCGGAGGGCGGTCGGCGTGTACGGATGTGGGCTGAGCGTCGGGCGGGAGCGCCGCGAAGACACGGGCGCGGAAGTCGGGCGGGGCCGTCGGGAGCGGGGCGGCAGCAAGGGCAGCGCGCAGGCGCAAGGCCGTGTCGGCAGCGTCGCCCCACGCCGCGTCGGTGGCCACCCGGTCGGCCACGGCGCGGGCCTCGTCGGGCGGCAGCGCGTGGTCGAGCCACGCTTCGAGGCGCTCGTCGGGGAGGTCGGGAAGGAGGTCAGGCGCGTTCACGGGTACGAAGGAAAAAGGCGGAGCGAAGCCGGGCGCGGGCGCGGTGCAGGTACACCCGAACCGTATTCAGCGGCAACTCAAGGACGCTGGCGGCCTCGGCGTAGGCAAGGGCCTGCACGTCGCAGAGCAGCACGAGGCTGCGGTACGGCTCGTCGAGCGTGTCGAGCGCGGCGAAGGCGTGGGCGGCGAGGTCGGCGGTCTCGGTTTGGTCGAGCGGCGACGGGTCGTCGGCTTCGAGAGCGTCGAAGTCGGCCACCGTCCCGTCGAAGCGTTGGCGTCGAAAGCGGTCGAGCGCGGCGTTGCGGACGGTTCGGAGCAGCCACGCCCGTTGCGCCGCCTCAGCCACGTCGGCACCGCGTTCCCAGAGGCGCACAAACGCCGTCTGCGCCAGGTCGGCGGCCGCGTCGGCGTCGCCCACGAGGTGGAGGGCGAAGGCGTACACGCGGTCTTGGTGCAGGCGGAGGGCGGTGTCGAGCGCGGCGGGCGGCACGGAGGCAGGGCGGTTCGCCAAGAAGACGAGCGAGGCCGTTCCGGGGTTACACCGCCCGCTAAACGTCCGCGCCCGCCGTCCCGTCGGCGAGACGCTGCCGCAAGGCGTTGAGGTCGTCCGCCGAGCGCACCGGCGGGTTGAGCGGGTGGACGTGGCCGTCGCGGAGGCCGTACACCCAGCCGTGCACCTGCACGTCGAAGCCTTGCGCCCACGCTTCCTCCATCACCGTCGTCTGGCACACGTTCACCACCTGTTCCAAGACGTTGAGTTCGCACAGCCGGTTGAGCCGGTCGGCGTGCGTCGGAAGCGCATCGAGCGCACCGGCGTGGCGGTCGGCCACGTCCTGCACGTTGCGGAGCCAGTTGTCGATCAGCCCAAACCGCTGCCGTTCCAGCGCCGCCTGCACGCCGCCGCAGCCGTAGTGGCCGCACACAATGACGTGCTCGACGCGCAGCACATGCACGGCGTATTGGATGACCGACAAGCAGTTGAGGTCGGTGTGGACGACGAGGTTCGCCACGTTGCGGTGCACAAACATCTCGCCCGGCATCAGCCCCGACAACTCGGTGGCGGGCACGCGGCTGTCGGCGCAGCCAATCCAGAGGTAATCCGGGTTTTGTTGCGACACGAGCCGCCCGAAGAACTCGGGGTCTTCGTCGAGGTGACGAGCGGCCCATACCCGGTTCTGCGCGATCAGGACGTCAATGGAAGCCATCGGCAGGAGGACAAGACGGGGATGCGGAGACGGAAGCGCTACGCCAACCCCGGTCGGGGCCGCTTCGATCCGCGCCGTTGAGGCGGGGCGTTTACGCCTTCACCACCACGTCCACCCGGTCTTCAAGCAGCGCGGCGCGCTCGGGATGGCGCACGCACACCACGACGAAGCCGGGAAAGTGGCGGGCGCGCTCGAACAGGTAGTCGATGGGCGTGAAGGCGCCGCTACTGGGATCGGTGGGGCCAATCTTCTCCATCGTCACGCCCGCGTAGTCGAAGCCGAGGAGTGCCCGGCTGGTCGAGGCTTGGTCGAAGGCCTCGCGGATGCTGGCGAGCATGGTAGAAGCGTGAGCGCTGTACATCAGGTCGAGCGGTACGAGCGAGAACGGTGCGTGCAACGCCTCCACCACCCGCCCGAGGGCCACATGCCGGGCATCGCCCTCGCCCACCATCAGCAGCGTCACCGTCTGGCGCTCGTCCATCCGCCACCGCAGGTCAATAAGCAACGCATCGAAGTCATCGGACGGAAACGCGACGATTTGGGCAGCCATGGGAGCGGGAAAAGAGACCTTCCCCAAGATAGCCGCACCAAGGGGGCGCTGCGTTTCGTGCGAAGGGGCAAATCCTTCGGGACGTGCGAAAAAAAGCGCACAACCGAACCCAAGCCGCCGCTTGGGCATACGCGCTGCAACGCGCCGTGCGTTACCTTCCGGCTTCCCTTTTGTCCGCTCTTGCCCGTGTCTTCGCTTACGTCTCCCTCCCGTCTCGCCCTGCTCGGTGCCTCGCTGCTCGGCGTCGGTGCGCTCGGCGGCCTCTCGCTCGGCGCGTCCGGCCTCGGCCCCATCGCCTCCGACCCGATGCTGCAGATGCGCAAGCTCCAGGAGGCGTTCCTGTTCATCTCCCGCGAATACGTCGATCCGGTGGACGCGCAACAGCTGGCCGAACACGCGGTCGAGGGCATGCTCGAAGAGCTCGACCCGCACTCGTCGTACATCCCGGCCCGCGACCTGCAAGAGGTGCAAGAATCGTTCGAGGGCAGTTTCGGTGGCGTCGGGATTCGGTTCGAGGTGGAGAAGGACACGGCGCGCGTCGTCAACACCATCCCCGACGGGCCGAGCGAAAAGGCCGGGCTGATGGCGGGCGATCGCATCGTGGCCATCGAGGACTCGTCGGCCATCGGCATCAAGGACGACGGCGTGCGCGCCCGGCTCAAAGGCCCCATCGGCACGACCGTCCGCGTCACGATCAAGCGCCCCGGTGTGGCCCAGCCGCGGCAGGTCACCATCACCCGCGGGCGCGTGGCCATCAACACGGTGGACGCCTCGTTCATGGCCGACGACCAGACCGGCTACATCCGCATCGCGTACTTCGCGCAGACGACCTACGCCGAGTTCCGCGAGCACCTCGACCGGCTGCGGGCGCAGGGCATGAAGCGACTGGTGCTCGACTTGCGCGACAACCCCGGCGGCATTATGTCCTCGGCGGTGAAGATCGCCGACGAGTTGCTGCCCGGCGGCGACGTGATCGTGTCGACGAAGAGCCGCCACCGCCGCTACGAGCAGGCCGAGACGGCCACGCCGGGCGGCGTGTTCGAGACGGAACCGATCATTGTGCTGCTCAACGCCTACTCGGCGTCGGCCTCCGAAATTCTGGCCGGGGCGCTCCAAGACCACGACCGGGCGCTCGTCGTCGGGCAGCGTTCGTTCGGCAAGGGCCTCGTCCAGACGCAGTTCGCGCTCTCCGACGGCTCGGTGCTCCAGATGACGATCTCGCGCTACCTCACGCCGTCGGGCCGACTTATCCAGACGCCCTACACCCACGGCGAGGCGGAGGAGGATTACTTGGAAGAGAAGTTCGCCGGGCGCAACGAGGAGACGTTCAACCCGCGTCTCTACGCCGACCGCGTGCCCGATAGCCTGAAGTTTCGCACCGACCACGGACGCGTTGTCTTTGGCGGCGGCGGCATCCTGCCCGACGTCGTCGTCATCCCCGACACGATGTCGGTGCTGCTCGGCGTCAACGCGCAGGGCACGGACTTCCGTTTCGCCCGTGCCGAGTTCGAACGCACCGAACAGGCGCTCCGCGCCCGCTACGGCACCGATGTGGCGAGGTTCGTGCGCGACTTCCGGGTGGACGAGCCGATGTGGCAGCGCTTCGTGGCGTTTGCCACCACCAACGCCGTGGACGGCCAACCGCTCGTGCTCACCGACGGCGGCGCGGCCAACCCGCGCGAACGGTCGTACCCGCGTGCCGCGTTTGAGGCCGCCCGGCCCGACTTGGAGCGTCGCATCAAGGCGATGATGGCCCGCAACCTCTTCGGCTCGGAGCAATGGTATCCGATTGCGATGCCCACCGACCCAACGTTCCGCGAGGCGATGCGCCAGTGGAGCCAAGCGGCGCAGCTGGCTTCGGCCCAGTGAGGCGGCGGGTGGGGGACGGGCTACAGGTCTGTTCCCCCGTTTATGGATCGGTTCAGCACTTCTCGTTTGCCATGTCTCGCTACGCTGCTTCGGCTTCTTCGCTCGCCCTTGCCGCCACGCTGCTCGTCGGCTGCGCTGCGCCCGCCGTGATGGCCCAGTCGTCTCCTGCCGACCGTGTGCCAGCGGTGGTGACGCCGCCCGCCGTCTCCATCGAAGGTGCCGCGGCCGACGTGCCGGCGGTGGAGACGGGCCTGCGCCCGCTGCCGGGGCCGATGCCGTACGGCCCGGCCTTCCGGCGGGCCGTGGCCAACGGCACGCGCACCTACGACGGACGTCCCGGCCCAAACTACTGGGTCAACCGCGCCGCCTACGATCTCACCGCCCGCCTCGATCCGGCCACCAAGCGCCTCGACGGCACGGCGACGATCCGCTACACCAACCACAGCCCCAACACACTGCCGGTGCTGGTGCTGGAGTTGGGGCAGAACTTCCACGCGCCGGGCGTCATCCGGCTCGATCCGGCGGAAATCACCGGCGGTGTTACGCTCGACCGCTTCGCCGTCAACGGACAGGCACTCGGCGAGGCCGCCGGGCGGGGCAGCGCGGGCTACCGCATCAACGGCACCGTGATGATGGTGCGCCTGCCGCAGCCGCTGGCCCCCGGCGCGACCGTCGCGGTCGATGCGGCATGGCACTTTACGATGCCACAAGAAGGAATGAGCGGGCGGATGGGCTACGTCCCTGCGGGCGACCGCTTCGGGCGCGACCCGTCGATGCTCTGGGTGGCCTACTGGTACCCGCAGGTCGCGGTGTACGACGACGTGCGCGGCTGGAACACCGATCCGTTCCTCGGCCCCGCCGAGTTCTACGACGACACCAGCGACTACACCTACACCGTCGAAGTCCCCGCGGGATGGGTCGTGCAAGGCACCGGCGACGTGACGAACCCGCAGGACGTGTTCACCCCCACCACCCGCGAGCGCCTCGCCCGTGCCGCCGCCTCCGACGCGCCCGTCGAGATTGCCGCCTCGACGGACACGCCGACTGCGCCGGGAACGATGCTGCGCTACCGCCTCAACGCGCCGAACGTCCGCGACGTGGCCTTCTCCGTCACCAAAGGCTATGCGTGGGATGCCGCCCGCGCCGACGTGGGCGACCGCGACGGCGATGGGCGCGACGACTACGCGCTCTCGCAAGCGCTCTACCGCCCCGAGGCTTTTCGTTGGAAACAGGCTGTCCGCTACAACCAGAATGCCCTCACGAGCCACTCGGCGGTGTCCGGCCTCGTCTATCCGTGGCCGCACATGACCGCCGTCGAGGGCGACGGGATGATCGGTGGCGGGATGGAGTTCCCGATGATGACGGTCATCAGCAACTACACCGACAACTCCGATGCCGACCTCAACTCGGTCGTCGCGCACGAGATCGGCCACATGTGGAACCCGATGCTCGTCGGCAACGACGAACGCCGCTACGCGTGGCAGGACGAGGGCTTCACGATGTACCACGAGAACCAAGCCGAAAAACGGTTCTCGCCGCAAGCCACGTCCGACCCGCTCGACTTCGACCGCGAAGACGCGCCCTCGTACGTCCGGATGGCCCTCTCCGGCGAGGAGCAGCCGATGATGCTGCCTCGACACCAGCACACCGTGGACGGCAACGTGGCCTCGTACGACAAGCCTGCGGCGGTGCTCGTGGCCTTGCGCGAACTCATCGGCGAGGACGCGTTCAACCGAGGCTGGCAGGACTACCACCGAACGTGGGTGGGCAAGCACCCGATGCCCTACGACTTCTTTGGCACGATGCAACGCGCTGCCGGACGCGATCTCTCGTGGTTCTGGCAGGCGTGGTTTTTTCAGACGTGGCAGCTTGACCAAGCCGTGGAGAACGTGACGACGATGGGCGACCGTTCCACCGTGTCGATCCGCGACCTCGGGCAGGTGCCGATGCCGGTCTGGCTGACGCTCACCTACGCCGACGGCCGCACCGAACGCCGCGATGTGCCGGTGGAGACGTGGCTCACGGGCGCGACGACCGCGACGGTCGCGGTGCCGGGCCGCATCGTTAAGGCGGAGATCGACGCCCGGCAGATGGCCCCGGATGTGAACCGCGCCAACAACGTCTGGCCGCGCTGACGGTTAGACGGACGACCTATCGTAGAGACGGCCCACTGGGCCGTCTCTACCCGTTTAATCACCGCACGACGACCCTCTGCGAGGCCGTGCCGCCCTCGGTGCGGAGGCGCACGAGGTAGACGCCGGGCACGCCGGGCGTCGTCCACGCGACCTCCTGCGGGCCTGCTGCGCGGGTGCTGCCGTCGAGCAGCACCGCGACCTCGCGGCCCAGCACATCGAAGACGGCCACCGTGACCGGCCCGGCCTGCGCCAGCGCAAAGCGCACGCGCACCGTTTCGCCCGCCCGCGCCGGGTTGGGCGAGGGCCGGTCGAGGCGCAGCGGTGAGGCCGTGGCTTCGGTTTCGGCGTCCGTGCCAACCAGCAGATTGCTCATGGCGCTTTCGTTCCAGTTCTCGTCGAAGGCCGTCACCGCGTACGTGAAGGCTGTGCCCTCGGCGCTCGGCGGGGTGTCCACATAACTCGTAAGCCCGGCGCCGACCACGTTCACGAGGTAGCGGTTGTTCGAAACGTCGGGGGTGGTGCCTTGCGGCCAGCGGTAGACCGCGTAGAACCGCGCGGTGTCGCCGTCGGCGGCAGGAAGCGGCTTGGTCCACGTCACGATGATGCTCGGGCCGGAGGGCGTCGGCGGAAGCAGAACGGGCGCGTTGGGGGCGTCGGTATCGCCCTTCCACGGCATCACCGCCGGGACGGCCAGTGGCGTCCAGTACGCCCGCAGCGTGTCGGCAAGGCGACCGTAGCCGACCCCGCCCGAAACGACGCTCGTCGTGTTGTAGATCACGTTGCCGCGGACGTTCGCGTAGGCGCGGCTGAAGCGGAGATTGGCCCCGATGGTCGCGGCATTGTACGTGTACGGGATGGTCGAGGCATCCTCGGTCGATCCAATTTTGTAGCCTGGCTGGCCGATGTAGAGGTGGCGTTCGGTGGCCACGCCCGCCCACCACGGCACCACGGAGGCGTAGTTGGCGGCGGGTTTGCCGATGTACCAGTAGACCTGCGGGACGATGTAGTCGATGGTCTTGGCTTGGAGCCACGCCAGGCCGTCGGCGAAGACAGCGCTGTAGGACTCGTAGCCGCGGGTGTTGGCGTCGGAGTTCCTGCGGATGCCGGTGGGACTGATGCCGAACTTGGCCGACGGGCGTGCCGAGCGCACGGAGTCGTTGACGAGCGCCACCATCCGGTTGACGTTGTTGCGCCGCCAATCGGCCAGTTCCATCGTGCCGCCTGTGCCCAGATAGGCGGTGTACGTCGCAAGGTCTTGGTTCGTCGTTCCCTCAAAGTAGAAGTAGTCGTCGAAGTGCACGCCGTCCACGTCGTAGCGGCGCACCACATCGGCCACAACGCGCCCCACATGCTGGCTCACCGCCGGAAGGCCGGGGTTGAGTACGCGCTTGTTTCCGACGACCATCGTCCACTCGGGGTGTGTGCGAGACAGGTGATTGGGAGCGGTCGTGTACGCTCCGCTGAGGTTGCGCTCGACTTGGTACGGATTCATCCACGCGTGCAGCTCCATGCCACGCTTGTGCGCTTCGTGGATGGCAAAGGCGAGCGGGTCGAAGCCGGGGTCTTGCCCTTGCACGCCCGTGAGCCAGTACGACCACGGCTCGATGTCCGAACGGTACATCGCGTCGCTCTCGGAGCGCACTTGGAAGAACACGGCGTTGACGCCCGTGGCCCGCAGTCGGTCGAGAATGCCCACGAGCGCTTGCTTCTGCGCCGTCGCGCCCGCGCCGCGCGCGGGCCAGTCGATGTTGGCGACGGTGGCAATCCACGCGCCGCGAAACTCGCGTTGTTGGGCTGTCGTGGCCGAAGCAAACGGCATCAAAAGAACGAGCAGCGGCAGGAGGCGAAGCAAGACAGGGCGCATAACGGAAGGTCGGAAAGCAAAGCGTTCGTGCCTCCAAGATAGTCCTCGTCTGCCCAATCGGGGCTATGCCCCTGCGTGCGCCCGGTTGTCGGGCCGGTCAGATGTACTGGTCAAGGCCGTTGGCGTGCAGGTAATCCACCACGTTTTTGACCTGCTGTGCCGCTTCGCGGTGGAGAACGAGCAGCGCATCGTCGGTGTCTACCACGACGGCGTCGTTCATGCCCACGAGCACGACGAGGCGGTCGTTTCCGGCCACATGGCAGCGGCTGGAGTCCTGCACGATGACGCGTCCGCGCACGGCGTTGCCCTGCTCGTCTTTTTCGGCCAAGGTGTAGACGGCCCGCCAGTCGCCCACGTCGCTCCACCCGAACGCGCCGGGCACGACGAAGACCTGCCCGTGCGTGCGCTCCATCACGCCGTAATCGATGGAAATCTTAGGACTTGCGGAAAAGGCATCTTCCACCGTTTCCACGTCGAAGACGGCTCGCGCGTCTTCGCGGAACGGGTGCATCGCCGCGCTCAGGTCGGGCAAGTGCTCCGCTACGGCTTCGAGGATGGCGTCGGCGCGCCAGACGAACATCCCCGCGTTCCAAAGAAAATCGCCGGAGTCCACGAAGTTCTCGGCGGTGGCCAGGTCGGGCTTTTCGGCGAACGTGAAGACCGGAAAGGCGCGTGGCGTCTCGTCGAAGGCATCGGCGACGTTTCCGTCGAACTGCAGGTAGCCGTAGCCGGTCTCCGGGTGCGTCGGAGCAATGCCGATGGTGACGAGCGCGCCGGGGGCTTGGGCTTGCTCGATGGCCGCTTCCAGCACCTCGTGAAAGCGCGACACCGACGTGACGACGTGGTCGGCGGGCAGCACGACGAGCGTGGCGTCGGGGTCGCGGGCGTAGAGGTGCGCGGCGGCAAAGGCGATGGCGGGGGCGGTGTTGCGCGCCAGCGGCTCGGCCAGCAGGTTTTCTTCCGGCACTTCCGGCAGCTGGCGGCGCGTCTCGTCGAGGTAGCGGGTGCTCGTGACGACGAACACGCGATCCGGCGGAATCAGGCCGTCCAGCCGGTCAACGGTGTCTTGGATGAGCGTGCGCTCTCCGCCAATGGACAGGAACTGCTTGGGAAACGACTGCCGACTTTGGGGCCAGAAGCGGCTGCCAACACCGCCGGCGAGAATGACCGCGTAGAGCATGGGGAGACAATGCGAATGCGCGCTTGAACGCCGCTCGCCACCGAAGTTGCCTACCGCGCTGCCCGGACGATGCGCTCCGTGTGTGTTGCCGTGCCGGTTTCGATCCGAACGAGGTACAGCCCGGCAGGCACATCGCCGCTCCACGCCAGCACCGTCGAGCCAGCGGCGAGCGGGCCGTCGTGCATCCGCGCGACTTCCCGGCCCAGCACGTCGTACACGGCCACGCGCGCGTTGCTGCGTTGCGGCATCGTGACGGTCACGCGGGCGGCTCCGCGCACCGGATTGGGCGCGACGGTCACGGTGGGGCCTGCAACACGGTCGTCGGCCTCGGCAGCGGTCGAGACGGCGGTGAAGTCGGCGAGGGCGCGTTTGTAGAAGCCTGCCGGACGGCTCCCGGCGGTGAGGCCGACGTACACGGTGTCGCGGCGGACGAGCAGGTGCGTGGGCGTGTAGACGAGGCCGAGGTCTTGGAGGATCGTCGTGGGCGGAAGCCGCCACGTCGTGCCGTCGTCGGTGGAAACGGCCACGAACTCCGGCGCGGCGGCCAGCAGCATCGTGCCCTGTGTGCGCAACAGGGCGGCCCCAGCGGCAATCGGGCCGTTGATGCGCTCCCACGTCGCGCCGCCGTCGCGGCTGCGGTGGATCGGCTCGCTGTAGTCCCACGTCGTGCCGCCGATGTACTGCGCATCCGGGCGGGAGGCAAAAAGCGCGGTGGCAGAGGCGGCCACGGTCTCGGCGCGCACGCTGTCGGGGGCTTGCGTCCACGTCGCTCCGGCGTCGCTGGAGACGTACACATACCGTCCGACGCTGGAGTTGGGGCCGCTCGCGATCAAATGGCCGCCGCCCACGTCGAACGCCCGGACGGTGCCGGGGAAGGTGGTGATGCCGGTCCATGTGCGCCCGCCGTCGTCGGAGTAGTTCATCTTGTCGGGCGATGTCGAGCCGACGCGGGCCGAGTAGAGTCGCCCGCTCAGGCCTTCGCGCAGCCACGTCCGATGGCCCGTGGCGGTGCGCGTCGTCCATGTTGTGCCACCGTCTGCGGAGGCGTAAAGGCCTTGGCTGGTAGCGCCGAGCAAGACCGAATCGCCGCGGGCCAGCAGGTCAAAGAAGCCACGGGTGGATGTGCTCGCGTAGCGCCACGTTGCTCCACCGTCGGCGGTGCGTAGCAAGGGGCTGGTCATGTTGGCGAAGAGGCGATCTTGGAAGACGGCGGCGGCGGTGAGCACGGAGCCTTGCCACGGCGCTTGCGCAAGGCCCATCGGCCCGGCTCCGCGCCACGTCACCCCGTCGGCGCTGGAGATGAGGCCCGTGGCGATGGAGCCGTGGAGGAAACGCTGGCCGGTGTGCACCATCGGGATGGCCTTGTCGCCGGTGGTCGTCTCGGCGTACGCGAACGAGAGCGGCGGGTCGGGAATAGGCGTCCACGTCGTCCCCTCGTCGGTGGAGACGAACCCGGCGGGCCGACCGACCGCGGTGCCTTGGAAGCCGTAATGGCCGTAGAGCAGGATCGTGCCGCCGCCCATCGCCAGGCCGTTGTAGGCGAAGTTCTTGTCGTCAACGAAGCGCGGGAGGTCGTGGGTTGTCCACGTCTGGCCGATATCGGCGGAGAGGTAGAGCGTGCCCGAATGCACAAAGGCGAGCCGCCCGTCGCCCGCCGTGAGCGAAAGCGTCAGCGAAGGCGTGCCGCCGGTCACGGTCGGATGCGGGCGCTGCGTCCACGTCTGGCCGAAATCCTCAGACACCAGCACGCCCTGTGCGAACTGCGTCGCGTAGGTGGAGACGAGCGTTTTGCCCACGCGCAAGATCGTCCGCGAGAGGTCGTCGGCGCGCTGCGTCCAGGTGTCGCCGCCGTCGGTGGAGACGTGGATGCGAGAAACGTAGCTGGACGAGTTGTAGACCTGATGGGCCACGAGCGAGTCGCCACCGAAGCCGATCCACCGCACGCCTGCTGCGGTGTAGACGCCGGCGGTGGGCAAGGTGGAGATCTTCGTCCACGTCGCGCCGTGGTCGCGGCTGCGGAAAAACGCGTTGAACCCGCCGTCGTTGAGGTCGGCGATGACGCTCACGTCGGTAGCAGCAACGGCGGAGACCCACGGGCCGAGGCTGTCGCGGTCGGTCACCAAGCCCCGGTTGGCCCCACGCGTCCACGTCAATCCGCCGTCTTCCGATCGGTAGACGCCGCCGGTTGACTTGGTGCCGGCATACACAAACCGGCTGTTTGGGGCGATGTGAAGCACATGGGTGCCGTACGGCCCGGCAGGCTGCCACTGGGCGGCGAGCGGGACGGCGAGGAAGCACGAGACCAGAAGCGATGCGAGAACGAAGCGGTAGCGCATGAGGCCGGGGAACGAATGGTTCGTTCAACCTACCCGCCCGCTCCATCGCGGCGCATCGTCCGTTTGGAGGATATTGCCCGTTAGGGCCTCAAAATCGCGTACGCCACCGGCCGCACGGCCTCGGCCCAGCGGGCGTACTGCGCTCCCGACGGATGCAAGCCGTCGTCGGCGAGTTCGCTGCGCGACACGGTGCGCGAGATCTCGGTGATGTCCACAAACGCAGTTCCAACGTTCTCGGCTTCGGCCTTCGCGACGGCGTTAAAAACGTCCACCTCCCGCCCGATCTGCTCGGGGCCGCGCCGGTCTTGCGCCCCGAACGGCGTGACGCCCCAGTCGGGGATCGAGACGACCACGACGCGCCCGGCGTTTCCGCCCGCGAAGCCCACGGCCCGGCCCAGCAAGCCGCGAAACTGGACGCGGTACTCGTCCGCCGACCGGCCTCGGTACTGGTTGTTGACGCCGACGAGCAGCGTGACGAGGTCGAACGGCCCCTGCGGGTTGGCAGCGTCGATGGCGGCGTCGAGCTCGTCGGTCGTCCAGCCGGTGCGGGCGACGATCTGCGGCGGCGTCGCGTTCACGCCTTCGGCGCGCAGGCGTTGGCTCAGCACCACCGGCCAGCGCTCGGCCTCGGGCACGGCCTCGCCGATGGTGTACGAGTCGCCGAGGGCGAGGACGCGCAGGGCGGTAGAATCGGGCAGCGTCATGGGAGTCGAGGGCGAGGAGCAGGCGGCCACAGCGAGGGCAAGGACGGCCGCGAGGGTACGCATTGGGCAGATGGGTTGGGGCTGGCCGGTGGAACCGGAGGGTGCCGGTTGGTTCCACCCACCCTCTCGCCCTGTTGCCGATGCCTCGTATTGTCCTTGCGGTTCTGGTGCTTCTGCTTGTCTCGACCGGATGCCAACGGCCTGCACCGCCGGAGCCGACGTCGGGGCGCACCGACACGCTGCGCTACGCCACGACGTTTCGTCTGAACGAAGCAGAAGGATATCAGATACTTGATATCAATAGATTGCGATTTGCACTAGTAGATTCCGGCGCGACGGCGCGCTCGGGCGATGCGGTCGTGGTGCGCGTGCCGGTGCGGCGCATCGTGACGCTCTCCACCACCCACCTCGGCTTTCTCGCCCGCCTCGGCGCAGCGGATCGGGTGGTGGGCGTTGTCGGAGCGCCGTGGGTGTACGCGCCGTCGGTGCGAGAGCGCATCGCATCGGGGCAGATCGTGGACGTGGGCGTCACCGGGACGCCCTCGGCGGAAGCCATCGCCGCGCTGCGTCCGGACGTGGTGTTCGCGTCGGCGGGCGACGGCGATCCGGCCGTCGAGGCGCTCCGCCGCTTGGACATTCCCGTCGTTCCCATGGCCGAACATCAGGAAGCGCACCCGCTCGGGCGTGCCGAGTGGATCAAGGCGTTTGGCGCGTTCGTGGGCGCGGCGGACACCGCCCGCGCCGTGTTCGACACCGTGGCGGCGCGGTACGAACGTCTGGCCCAAACGGCCCAAACGGCCTCGCAGAAGCCGACGGTGCTGCTGGGAAGCCCGTACCGAGGCACATGGTTTATGCCGGGAGGCCGCACCTTTGCCGCCCGCCAGCTTGCCGACGCGGGCACGGCGTACCTGTGGGCGGCGGACACGTCGCGGGCGAACCTGCCGCTCTCGCTCGAAACCGTGCTTGCCCGGGCGCAGCACGCCGACCTCTGGCTCGCCCCCGGCGCGTGGGGATCGCTGGCCGACGGGACGGCGCAGGAGCCGCGCCTCGCGCTCTTCGACGCCTTAGGGCGCGGAGCGGTCTACAACTACGACGCCCGGATGTCGCCCGGCGGGGGCTTCGACGTGTTCGAGACCGGCGTCGTTCAGCCCGACGCGGTGCTGGCCGACCTGATCGCCGTGGCCCACCCGGCGCTTTTGCCGAACCATCGGCTGGTCTATTTTCGCCGCCTGCCGGCACGGTAATGTCAGGACATTGCGAAACGGATCGTCAGACGTAGAGACGTCCCACTGGGATGTCTCTACCGATGTGGTTTGTATCCTGATATCAGGACGTTGATTTTCGTCGCAGCGCCTCCACGACGGGCGGTGGGACGAACAGGCCCACGTCGCCGCCCCAGCGGTGCACGTCGCGGACGATGGACGACGAGATCATCGCGTGGTCTTCGCCGGTCATCAGGTAGAGCGTTTCGAGGGCCGGGTTGAGCCGCCGGTTGGCAAAGGCCATCCGGAACTCGTAGTCGAAGTCCGACACCTGTCGTAGGCCGCGCACGAGCGCCGTCGCGCCGCGCTGCCGGGCGTAATCGGCGATGAGGCCCTCGAACGTCGCCACCGTCACGTTCGTCAATCCGATGTCGTCTACGCACGTTCGAATCAGCGCGACGCGCTCGTCGGCGGTGAAGAGCGTCTTTTTCTCCGCGTTGACGGCCACCGTCACTTCCAGCGTCTCCACCAGCGGGGCGGCGCGGGCGAGCACGTCGAGGTGGCCGTTGGTGATGGGGTCGAAGGTGCCGGGGTAGAGGGCGAGCATAGGGGCGACGAGCGGACGTTTGGAGCGGCGAGCGGAGGAAAGAACGTACGACCCGCGAGCGGTTCGGCGCTCGTCATTCGGCGCTCGGCGCTTCGAACACGCTTACGACGGTGTTGCCGTAGCGCCGGGCAACGGCGAGGGCGGGATGGTCGTCGAAGCGGTGGCGGAGGTCGTGTTCGAGGACAAACAGGCCGCCGGGTTCGAGGTGGGGCAGGGCGAGGTCGGGAAGGCGGGGCAGGGCGGGCAGGTCGTAGGGCGGGTCGGCGAGGGCGAGGCGGTAGGGCGGGCCAAACGGCGCGGCGAGCACCCGAAGGGCGTCTTTGCGAACAATCTCGCAGGCTTCTTCCACGCCGAGGCGGTTGGCGTTTTGCTGGATGGCCCGAAGCGCGGCGGCGCTGGTTTCGACGAACGTGACGGCGGCGGCACCTCGGCTGAGCGCCTCAAAGCCGAGTGCTCCGGAGCCGGCGAAGAGGTCGAGCACGAGCGCCTCGTCGAGGTCGATCCGGGCGGTTACGAGATCAAAAACCGCCGCCCGCGTCCGATCCATCGTCGGGCGGGTGGTGTGCCCGGTGGGGGCGGAGAGCGGTCGTCCGCGCAGAACGCCGCTGACGATGCGAAGGGCCACGGAGCGAAGGGCTTGGCTTTACGCCACCAGCGCCCCCAGCAGCGGGGCGTAAAGGCGGGCGGTGGCGGCGTCGAAGGGCAGGTTCAGGCCGAGCGGTGCGAGCGGATCGAGGGCGGTGGCGCTGTCGCCGAAGGCCATCGCAAAGGCCACGCGGGCGGCGTCGTTGGACAGCGGGCCGTAGAGGTGCGGCGTGGGCAGCGGCACGTCCGGGCCGGCCTGCCGAACGAAGCGAAGCGCCGCAAACGCGGCGTCGGTGGGTTCGGTGGCTTGGGCGGAGGCTACTAGGCGCGTTTGGCCGTCCACGATGAGGGCCAACTCGGTGTGCGTGTCGTAGCACCCAACGGCAAGGTGAGCGCCGGGGCGGTTGTGAAGGAGTCGGGCAGCAGCAAGCGGGCTGAGGTCAAGCACGGGTACGGCGTTGCCGGGGCGGAGACGGTCAAGCCGGGTGGTCCACGCTTTCGGCAGGGCGAGCGCCTGCATCCACATCTGGCTTTCCGAGGCGTGGTAGAGCGGCCACGTCACGAGCGTGAGCGTATCGGTCGGCGTATCGGCCAGAAGCGCCGCCTCGCGGTGCAGCAGCACACGCTGCGCCTCGGCGTCGAGATCCGATGCCACCGGGACAGCCCATGTGGCGAGGCCGGGCGGGTGGAGCACCACGGCCAGCGTCTCGGCGGTAGATCCCCGAAACACGTCGTCGAGGGCCGAGGCCAGCGTCGAAAGGGCTTCGTCGTGCCCGGCGTCGAGGGCGGCGCGGGTGTCGAAGGGGAACGTGACGGTGCCGAGGCGGGTGAGGCGGAGGCGTCCGGCGTCGGTGTGGGCTTCGGCGTAGCGCAGCACCGGGCCGTGGAGTTCGGCGGCGGCGCGGGGCAGACCTTCGGGGAGATTCATCGGCGGTAGAGAAGACGCGCCTTTGGAAAATAGGGCACAACACACGGTTTAGGCGGCCGTCTTGCGATTCCCATCGGATGCAGGCATGGGTGTCCGGCACCGGCGGCGGTTCGGTGGGTTGAAGCCGTGTCCTTCCCGCTCCGATGCCTCGCCTGCTTGTCAACATCGACCACGTCGCTACGCTGCGCAACGCGCGCCGCGAGACGTTCCCCGACCCCGTTGAAGCGGCGCTGGCCTGCGAGGCCGCCGGGGCCGACGGTGTGGTGTTCCACCTGCGCGAAGATCGCCGCCACATCACCGACGACGACGTGCGCCGCCTCAAGGCCGCCGTCTCGACCAAACTCGACTTCGAACTGTCGATGGCCGAGGAGATCGTGCAGATCGCCCTCGCCACCCGCCCGCACCTCGTCACGCTCGTGCCCGAACGCCGCGAGGAGGTGACGACCGAGGGCGGTCTCGACGTGACGGCCCACGCCGACCGCCTCCGTGCGCTCGTGCCGCGCTTCTACGACGCGGGCATCGAGGAGGTGGCGCTGTTCGTCGATCCCGTCTCCGACCATATTGCCGCCGCGGCGGCGGTGGGGGCCAACGCCGTCGAACTCCACACCGGCGACTACGCCAACGCCCGCACCGACGAAGCGCGCGCGGCCGTGCTCGCACGCCTTGCCGCCGCCGCCGAACAGGCGCACGGCCTTGGGCTGCGCGTCCACGCCGGGCACGGCCTCGACTACGAAAACCTCGGCGCGTTCTTCGCCGCCGTGCCGCACGTCCACGAGGTGTCCATCGGCTTTGCGCTGGTGGCGCGGGCGCTGTTCGTCGGGCTGCCCGAAGCCGTTGGCGCGATGGCCGCGCTCGTTCACGACGCCTACGGGCGTTGACCCTGCTTCTCCACACCCTTGTCCACCGCGTGGAAAACGACTCTCCCGACTTCTTTGACGTGCCCGAAGGCCACCGCAGCGGCTACGCGGCGCTGGTGGGGCGGCCCAACGCGGGCAAATCCACGCTGATGAACGCGCTCGTGGGGCGCAAACTGTCCATCGTCACGAACAAGCCGCAGACGACGCGCCACCGCGTGCTCGGCCTGCTCTCGTCGGACGACTACCAGATCGTCTTGCTCGACACGCCGGGCGTGCTGGAGCCGAAGTACGGCCTCCAAAAGCGGATGATGGACGTGGTCGGGCAGACGCTCGACGAGGCGGACGTGGTGCTGTTCCTCGCCGACGCGACCAAGCCGCTCGACACGTTCACGCTGGAACGGCTGACCGGGCGGCCGGTCGTGCTCGTGCTCACCAAAATCGACCTCGTTGAACAGGCCGAGGCTGTCGAAAAGGTCGCCGCGTACGCCGCCGCGTTCCCGTTCGAGGCCGTCGTGCCGGTGAGTGCCACCGAGGGGTTCAACCTCGAACGGGTGGTGCAGGAGGTGTTGGATCGGATGCCCGTTGGCCCGCCGTTCTTCCCCAAAGACCAGATTTCCGAGCATCCGGAGCGGTTTTTCGTGGGCGAGATCGTGCGGGAGAAGATCTTCCAGCACTTCCGCGAAGAAGTGCCCTACGCCACGACCGTCAACATCGTCCAGTATGTCGAGCGTGTGCCGCCGGAGAAGGATTTGATCGACGCCGAGATCGTGGTGGAGCGGGACACGCAGAAGGCGATCCTGATCGGCAAGGGCGGCGCGGCGCTCAAAAAGATCGGCACGGCGGCCCGCCGCGACATCGAGCGGTTTCTGGACCGCCCGGTCTTCCTGCGGCTGTTCGTGAAGGTGCGCGACGACTGGCGCAACCGCGACACGTTCTTGGATTCCTACGGGTATTGACGCGCCGCCGGCGTTGGGACGTCTCTACGGGCGTGGACGATCCACCCCAACGCCGCAATCACACGTCCACGACGTGGTGCGCGGCCTTGGCTTCGCCCTCCCCTTCGGGGTTGCCGAGGGGCAGGGTGCCGATCAGATGCGGGACGAGCGCGGGGCCGTAGTGGGCGACGAACGGCAGGATCGACAGCGCCCGTTCCGGAAGGCCGCCGCCGGGACGGAGCATCGCCGCGAGGCGGTCGGCGTCGGCGCGCAGTTGGGCGTGGGCGCGGCGGTCGGCGCGGCGCGTCTGCTCGTGCAGCCGGTCGAGCGCGTGGGCGGCGCGGGTGCGGGCGGCGGCCCGCGAGCGTTCGAGCGTGGCCTCGCCGTCGCCGAGCGGCAGCGCGTCGAACACCGCGGCGAGGGCCGTGTGCGCCTGCTCGAAGGCCGCGTCGCGGGCCGGGTCGGGCGGCAGCAAGCGGGCAAACAGCGCGTCGGCGTGGCCGTCCGCCGTCTCCAGCGTCACGCCGGTGCGGGCCATCGCGCGGCGCGTGGGCGCATCGAGGAGCGTGGCAGACGTGCGTGGATATACGACCGGCATCGGCACGCCGAGGGCGTCGTAGACGGGCCGAAGTTGCGCCCAGTACGCGATTTCGCCCGGCCCGCCGACGTACGCCGCCACCGGCAGCAGTGCATCTTCCCACGTCGGGCGCAGGCTCGCGCTTGCGCTCAGGCGTTCGGGCGCGGTGCGGGCGATGCCGGCCAGTTGCTCAGGCGTGAACGTCTCGCCGGTGAGCCGGACGCGGATCGTGTCGCCGCCGTCGTCGAGGGCCAGCCGTCCGCGTTCGTCGAGCAGGAAGAAGCCCGGCGCGGAGGCCGTCACCTGCGCGTGGAAGCCGAGGTCGGCGAGTTCTTGCCCGGCGGTGTTGACGGCGTCGGCGGCCCCGCGCACCGAAACGGAGCGGGCGAACACCTCCGGCGCGAGGCGCTTCACGGCGGGATCGTCGGGGTCGAGGATGACAAGGCCCGTGCCCGCGAACAGCTCCGCGACGAGCATCCCGAAGGCGTCGCCGAGCGTCGCGCCGGGCGTGTAGCTCCGGCGGAGCAGGCGGGCGACGTCGTCGGCGTACGGCGCGTCGGGAAGCGCAGCGACGGCCTCGTCCACCAGCGCGGTGATCGACTCCGGCAGGACGATCCGTCCGACCGCCCCGGCGTTGAGTTGGTGCGGCGGGCGCGGCGGTGCGCCGAGTTTCAGCGGCGTCTCGTCGAAACGGACGTGGTCGATCTCCGGGTAGTCGTGGTCTTCCGTCGCCATCCAGAAGATCGGCACCGTCGGGCGGCCCGTCTCGGCCTCGATCTGCCGGGCGAGTTGGAGCGCGGTGACGGCCTTGAGCGGGATGTAGAGCGGCCCGCCGAAGAGGTTGACTTGCTGGCCCGTCACGACGGCCACGGCGCGGTCGTCACGGAGGCGTTCGACGGCGTCAAGGCGGGACGGATCGTCGCCCCAGCGCGGCTGTTGGGCGGCGAGCGCGTCCGCGAGCGCATTCCGGTCGCGCTTCGCCGAGGCGGCAGCGTCGGCAGCGGCCCGCCACGACGCCGGATCGTTCCAGCGCGGGTGCGCGAAAAACGGCGCGAGGCGGTCGTCTTCGGCGGCGTAGGCGCGGAAGAGCGGCGAGAAGCCGGGAAGCGTCTCGAACGGCGCAGTCTTACAGTCCATGGGGAAGATCGAAGGATACCCCGAAGTACCGCGCCGCGCCCGTGTCGATCCCGGCACTCTATTCCGGAGAGCGGGGGTGGAAAGTGCGCCGGACGAAGAACCTGCCAACGCCTCCGTAGAGCAGCGCTACCGGGACGAGCAGCATCAGCTCCCCTATGCCAGCATGCCGGTCGTAACTGGGAGGCCCAAGCTGTAAATCAACACGAAAGACGCTCGCTGCGATGGAGACGACTACCCCGAGCAGCAGAGGAAGGGGGAAGGCCAAGACCAAGCCCCAAGCGAGCGCCAAGCCCTCGTCTTTCGCATCGCCGACCCGTTTGGCATGGGCATAATGCCGCCATATCGACGCGTAGCCGAGAACCACCAAGAGGGTCAAAAAGAGAAGCAGCAGTACCGTCACGATACTCGGTTGAAGGAGAACCACGCACGCCGCAGGCATGGCCACTGAATCCCCGATCAAGTCGGGGATGACGAGAACTCGCGGGGACGACGAGAAAAGGGTGCGGCATCTCGTCCGCCTTCGGACTTTTCCTCAGCCGCCAGCAGCCCCAAGCCAGAAGCCCTTCGCCTCAGTTGCCGTCGCCGCGGAGGCGGGAGAGTTCGTCGCGGAGGCGGGCGGCCTTCTCGTAGTCCTCGGCCTCGATGGCGTCGTGGAGTTGCGCCTCGATCTTCTCCACCGCCGAGAGATCGTCGCGGCTGGGCGCGCGGGTCGGGGTGGGCTTGGACGATGGGCGCTCGGGCTCGGGGAACGACGCGGGCGGCTCGCTGGGCATCTCGTCCTCCGAAAGCACCCCGGCCTCGTCCAGCACCGGCAAGGCCACGAAGATGGGCGCTTCGCAGCGAACGGCAAGGGCGATGGCATCGGACGGGCGGGCGTCGAGTTCGCCGGCCTCGCCGTCGTGGACGAAGCGGATCTTGGCGAAGAACGTCCCGTCTTTGAGCTCGTCGATGGCCACATCCGTCACGTCGGCACCGAGCGCTTCGAAGGCGTCGCGCAGGAGGTCGTGCGTCATCGGGCGCGGCGGCTGGATTTTTTCCAGCTCGAAGGCGATGGCTTGTGCCTCAAAGGCCCCGATGATGATGGGGAGGCGGCGCGTGCCGTCTTCTTCGCTCAGCACGAGGGCGTAGGCCCCGCCGGTGGACGGGCTGGTCGAGAGGGCGGTAATTTCGACCCGGATGTAGTCCATAGGTGGGCAGCGCGGAACGTCAGACGAGGGAGCGGATCGTGTCCAACGCCTCCAAAAATCGGCGGTTCTCCGAGGTCGTACCGCACGAGACGCGCACGAAACCGGTCAGCTCCGGGTAGCCGTCCATGGTGCGCACGGCCACGCCCTCGGCGGCGAAAGCGTCTTGCAGGTGTCGGCCCGTACGTCCGGGAAGGCGCAGCAGGAAGAAGTTGGCCGTTGGCGGGACGGTCTCCACGCCGCGCCCGGTCACGTCGTCGTAGAGCGCTTGCGTGCGGCTGGACAAGTCGGCGGCGAGGACTTCGATCCGTTCGGCGTGGTCGAGGCACCACAGCGCCACCGTTTCGGCCAGCGGATCGACGGCGAACGGAAGGCGGCTTTTCATCAGCTCCGCCGTCAGCGCCGGATGGCCCACGAGGTAGCCCACGCGCAGCCCGGCAAGGCCCATCGCCTTCGAGAACGTCCGCACCGAAACGACGTGCGGATGGGTTTCCATTAGCGTCGTGGCGCTCGGCGTGTTTGGGGTGAACTCGGCGTACGCTTCGTCCACGACGAGGATCGTCCCGGTTTCGGCGCAGACATCGGCGAGGCGACGAACGTCGTCAAACGCCACGGCGCGTCCTGTCGGGTTGTTGGGTGTGGTGACGACGGTGAAGGCCGGGCGATGCGTGCGAAGGGCCGCTTCCAGCGCGTCGAGGTCGAAGCCGTAATCTTCGGTGCAGCCCGTCTCGATCAGCCGTCCGCCGAACAAGTGGACGACCTTGCTCCACAGCGCAAACATCGGGCGCGGCAGCACGACCGACGTGCCCGGCTCGATCAGGCACATTCCCAGCGTGTAGGTCAGTTCGTTCGATCCGTTGCCGACGACGATGGATTCCGGCGCGACGCCCAGCCGGGCCGCGAGGGCGCGAACGAGGCGCTGCGGCTGCTCGGAGGCGTAGCGGTTGAACGGCGTGGCGAGGAAGGCGTCGAAGAGCGCGGCCTTGGCCTCGGCGGGCAGGTCGAACGGGCTTTCGTTCTGGTTGAGCTTGACGTCGGGCGCGGCCATCCCGCCCACGATGTACGGATGCTCGTTGCGGACGGACGGGCGGATGCGGTCGAGCGCGCGTTCGAGCGCGTCGGATGGGGAAACGGAGGACATAACGAGCGAAGAGATCGGATGGGCAACGCGCCGCCGTCGGCAGGGGTTGCCTCGTCCGAAAACGCCTCAGCTCCGCAGCCGGACGTTCACCGACAGGGCGTGCGCGTCGAGGCCTTCGGCTTCGGCGAACCGTGCGATCTTCGCGCCGTGCTTCTGCAACGCGGCGTCGGAATACGCGATCACGCTCTGGCGGCGCACAAAGTCGTGCACGCCGAGGGCGCTGGCGTAGCGGGCGGTTCCGCCGGTAGGAAGCACATGGTTCGGCCCGGCGAAGTAGTCGCCCACCGGCTCGGCGCTGGCGTCGCCCAGAAACACGGCCCCGGCGTGGCGGATCTTCGGCAGCACGTCCCACGGCGCGGCGGTGAGCACTTCGAGGTGCTCGGGCGCAAGGCGGTTGACGACGTCCACGGCCTCGGCCAGCGTCTCGGTCACGACGAGCGCGCCGTAGTCGGGCAGGCTTTTTTCCAGAATGGCCCGGCGCGGAAGCGTCTCGGCGAGGCGGGCGACCTCGGCTTGGACGGCGCGGGCGAGCGGCTCGGACGGGGTGACGAGGATGGCGGAGGCGCGTTCGTCGTGCTCGGCCTGCGAGAGCAGATCGGCGGCGATGTGCGTCGGGTGGGCCGTGTCGTCGGCGAGCACCACAATCTCGCTCGGCCCGGCGATGGAGTCGATGGCGACGCGCCCGAACACCTGCCGCTTGGCCGAGGCGACGTAGGCGTTGCCCGGCCCGGTGATTTTGTCGACCGCCGGAATCGTCTCGGTGCCGAAGGCGAGTGCGCCTACGGCTTGCGCCCCGCCCACGGCGTAGACGTGCGTCAGGCCCAGCAGCCGCGCCGTCGCCAAGACGAGCGCGTGCGGCAGGCCGGTGTCGCGCTGCGGCGGGCTGACGACGGCAATCTCCGCCACGCCTGCCACCTGCGCCGGAACCGCGTTCATCGCCATCGACGACGGGTAGAAGGCCGTTCCGCCGGGGACGTACAGCCCCACGCGCTCCATCGGCACGATGCGCTGGCCGAGGATGGTGCCGTCGGCGTCGTCCACAAACCACGACCGCTCCCGCTGGTGCTCGTGGAACCGCCGCAGATTGCCGATGGCCTCTTCGATCACCGCGCGAAGGCCGCCGTCCATCGCCACGAGGGCTGCGTCAAGCGTCGACGTAGGTACGCGCAGCGCCGCCGGACGCACGCCGTCGAACCGCTCGGTGGCGTCGAGGAGCGCCGCATCGCCCCGCTGGCGCACATCGTCAAGAATCGCCGTCACGCGGGCATCCACCTCAGGCGAGAACGTGGCCGTGCGGGCGAGGATGGCGTCGAGGCGGTCGGAGGCGTCGGCGAGGCGGAAAAGCGGCAGCATCGCGTGGAGGAATCAAAAAACCTGTCAGGTTCACCGAACCTGACAGGTTGAGCCGGGATGCGGCGACGCGGCGAAAATCGCGTTCAGGCGTCGGGATCGTCGCTGCCGGTGCGGTCGTCGTCGTAGCCCTCGGCCTCGTCGTCCTGCGGGGCGACGGTCAGCTCGGGCAGGCCACGGAAGTCGAAGTCGGGGAGGTGCTCGTCGCGGACGTGGGCGATGACCTCGTGGAGAGCCGAGACGAACTTGCCGAAGTCCTCCTTGTAGAGGTAGATTTTGTGCTTGACGTAGCGCTCGCCGTCGCGCTTGCTCTCGGTGATGACGAGGAAGTAGTCCTCGCCGGAGCGGGTGGTCTTGACGTCGAAGAAGTAGGTGCGCTTGCCTGCCGGGACGCGCTTCGAGAACACCTCGTCGCGCTCCTCGCGGTCGTCGTAGCGTGGGCGGTCGTAGTCGCGTCGTGGGCGATCGCCGTAGCCGCCGCGGTCGTCGTAGCGTGGGCGGTCGTAGTCGCGTTGCGGGCGGTCATCGTAACGGCGGGGGCCGTCATCGTAGCGGTCGTAAGGCATCGGAGAGAGGGGAGAACGCCGAGGGCAGAAGGGCAATATCCGTCCGTTTTCCCCCCAATGTAACGTCTTCACGGCAAAAGCGCGACGATTCTGTCTCAGGGTTTACGCGCCGAGCTGGGGCGAAAACGGCGCTCCGGGCAGGCCGCGCACCAGCGCAGCGGTTTCTTGGGCGATTTGCAGATTGTAGCGATCGGCAAGGCCCCGGTAGTTGAGCAGATCCACGATGGTGCCGATGAAGCAGAAGCCGGCCGTGATCAGGTAGACGATGCCCATCCCAATGTCGCCGAGCCACAGGCGGTGGACGCCCGCCGCGCCGAAGAAGCCGAGCAACGCCAGCAGCAGCACCGTCTGCGGGTCGCGGCGGCGAACGCGGTAGGCCGTGTGAACTGGGCCACCTCGGCGTCGCTCATGCCTTGGAAAAGCTGGGCGACGTAGAGCTGTTCGTTGCCGGTAAGTTCAGGAAGGTCTGGAGGATGCGCGACATCGTTGGAGATCGGGTAGGATGGATGTTCCTACGCCGCCGTCGAGTCGAAAGATGCACCCGTCCGTGGAGCCGCGCTCACCGTGGCAGTCCCACATTGACTTGCGCGTCGGCATGTCCGGCGAACAAGCCCAGGCCTCCGCGCAGGTTGGTGTAGAGGTCGAGCGGCTCGGTGAACGGATTGTCGCCCAGCAGCTCGTTGAAGCGGCGGGTGCGCTCGAAGCGGTAGGTGTCTTCGCTGAGGCGTTCGAGGTGAATGTCCGTCCGTTTCATCGTGGCCGTCGTGGTTTGGACGGTAATGCGGCGCGTCTGCCCGTCGAAGGTTTCGCCGGAGAAAAGTGCTCCTTCGCGGGAAAAGCAGGTGCTTCCCTGACCACCGGGTTCTAAATCGATAAGCGACTGGCGGAGCAGAGGATCTGTGGTGCAGAAGACCACAGGAGCCTGTTGCGTACCCCCTGAGGTCTCAAACGATTCGGTGAGTCGCAGACGGAAGAACGACGGCCCGGACGGATCGGGAACGTCAAGGTCAAATTCGTACGTTCGGTAGTCAACGTCGTCGTGCCGCTCCACCCGAACGAGGCGCACGGTCACGTTGCGGAGCGCAACGGGGATCGGCGCACTTCCGCTTCCTTCCAGTGCGGGCATTGACGGCGCGCTCACCTTGAGCGTGTACGTTTTGCCTGCTACCGGTGCCGTGCGACCGCGGTACCACGCTTGGCCGTTCTGTGTCCAGAAGCTCAGACGCTCGACGCGTGTGCTGCCTTGGTACACGTCTACGGTGGCGTTGGCGACGCCGTCGAGGTCGCCGCCGGAAAGCGGAGCGCTGCGGCTGACGAGCACCTGCCACGTCTCGCCCGGCTGGAAGAAGCTGTAGGCGACCAGCTTGGCGTCTTCGAGCGGCGGGTCGAGCGGCGTCATGATGTACGACTCGTCGCACGCCGTCGCCGTGGGCAGCAGCGCCAGCAGCATCGCTCGCGCGGTTTTCGCAAAGGAGAGCATCGGCGTCAGAAGGCGAAGCGGAAGGAAAAGGCGGGGATCAGTCGGAACGGTGCGATGCCGGTCATTTTGTAGGCGCACGGGCCGGTATCGGTGCAGCCGTCGTACGCCTCGGTGGTGGCGTAGAGGACGTTCTTGCGGTTGTAGGCGTTGTAGATGCTCAGGTTGAGCACGCGCTCGCGTCGACCGCGCCGAAAGTACCACTGCGCGCCGAGGTCGAGGCGGTGGTAGGCGGGCATCCGGTAGCCGTTGGTAGGGCCGTAGTAGGTGGCCGTTCCGTCGAAGCCGTAGGCGCTGGGACTGATGGCCGCGTTGGGCAGGTAGTAGGTGGCGCGGGCCACGGTGGCAGCGATGCCGGTTCCGTACACCCACGTTGCCGACACGTCGAGCCGCCGGGAAACGGTGTGCATCATCACGGCCGACAGGTCGTGCCGCCGGTCGTAGCGGTAGGGGAAGCGCTCGCCCCGGTTGACGTCGTCAAAGCGGCGGTCGGCCCACGCGAGGGTGTAGCCGAGCCACCCGGTGGTGCGCCCGGCTTTGCGTTGCACGAACGTTTCGACGCCGTAGGCGCAGCCCTCTCCCCCGGTTACGACCTCGTTCTGCCAGTCGCTTCCGGGCAGGAAGAAGCCTGCGCCTTCGCCGTACTGCACCAGGTTGCGAAGCTGCTTGACGTATCCCTCGACGCTCACCTCAAACGGCCCCCATGTGCGGGCCAAGCCGAGAGCCGCCTGCCATGCCCGCTGAGGAGGTACACCCTCGGTGGCCGGCACCCACAGGTCGGTGGGCAGCCCGATGCCGACGTTGGTGAGCAGGTGCAGGTACTGCGTCATCGTTACGAACGAGGCTTTGAGCGCCATGTCGTTGGTTACGAGCAGGCGAGCGGCAAGGCGCGGCTCGACGGAGGCGAATGCCTGCCGGTAGGTGCGGTAGGCGCTGGCATGCACGCCCACGTTCACGGTGAGCACCCGCAAGAGGTGGAAGTCGTCTTCGGCGTAGACGGTCAGGTCGAGGCCGGTGGCGTCGGGCTGGGAGAGGGCGCGCGTGGAGGGGTCCGCGTTGTCCAGATCGCCAGAAAACGCTCCCGGTGAAAAATGGTGCTGCGTGATGCTCATGCCCGCACGGACGTAATGGAGCGGCGACGGCACATAGTCGAAGTCTACACGCACGCCTAAGTCGCGGATGGACGAGCGGTAGCGCATGGCGTAGCCCTCGGTCTCGGTGGCGGTGCGGGTCTCTTCGCGCATGTCCACGTCAAAGCCGTAGCGGCTCAGTGTGGCGGTGAGGTTGGCAAACAGGCGGGGCGAGAAGACGTGGTTGAGGCGCAGGGCGCCCGTCACATTGCCCCAGCCAAATGCGCCATCGGTGCGCTCCTTCGTGCCTCGGTCGGTGTCTTCGCTCGCCGCGGCGAAGCGGTCGTCGCCAGCGTACACGCTCAGGTACACCCGGTCGTTGGGCGTGAGCGTGGCGTTGACCTTGGCGTTGAGGTCGTAGAACCGGTAGCCAAACCTCTCGTCCTCGGGTATAAACGGGCGTGCGATCAGGTCCACATACGTCCGCCGTCCGGTTACGAGAAACGACGCGCGGCCTTGCGCCAGCGGCCCTTCAACGGTCAGATGCGACGAGATCAAGCCCACCGACCCGGCCCCGGCGAAGCGCTCGCGGTTGCCCTCGCGCATCGCCACGTCGATCACCGACGAGAGTCGCCCACCGTAGCGCGCCGGAAACCCGCCTTTGGTCAGCTCTACCCGCTGCACCGCGTCGGGCGCGAACACGGAGAAGAAGCCGAACAAGTGGCTCGCGTTGTAGACCGGGACGCCGTCGAGCAGGATCAGATTTTGGTCGGCTCCGCCGCCGCGCACATACAGGCCGCTTGTGCCTTCGGTGCCCTCCTGCACGCCGGGGAGCAGCTGCAGCGCCTTGAGCACGTCCGGCTCGCCCAGCAACATCGGCAAGCGCTCAATCTGATCGACCGGGATCTCCGACACGCTCATCCGCGTCGTCTGCTCAATGCGGTCGCGCTCGCCCTCGACGGTCAACTCGTCGGCTTGCACATCGTCCGGGCGCAGGTGGAGGACGAGGCTGGTGTCGCGGCGAACGACGAGCCGGAGCGTGTCGGGCGCGTAGTCGATCAAGCGCAGCACGAGCGCCGACTCGCCAGGGGCGGGAAGCGTGAGGCTGAAAAAACCGTAGCGGTTGGTGACTGTGCCGATGCTGCGGCCTGCATCAAAGACGGTTGCTGCGATGAGCCGTTCGCGGCTCTGGGCGTCTTCGACGAAGCCGCTGATCGTGACCGGCTGTGCTTCGGCAGAAACAGCGAGAAGGCAAGCAATTGTAAATGCGAAAGATAGGCGGCGAAGCATGAGTTCGAGCGGAAACGACATGCCTCAAGATCGCCCAGCCGTTGTGGCTTACGACGTGCACGCACGCCGTTTTGCCCTGCTAAAGCCGAATGCTTGGCCCAGCGTCATCCGGCGAAACGCACGAGTACGGGCGCGTGGTCGCTCGGCGGCGTGGCCCCTGTGCGGCGCTCGTCGCGGTCTACCCACGCTTCGACCGGGCGAAGGGCTGCGGTGGCGTAGACGTGGTCGATGCGCAGGCCGTCGTTCTTGGGAAAGCCGAGGTTGCGGTAGTCCCACCACGAAAACGGCCCCGGTGCGGCGGCGTCTTCGGGCACCACGGCTCGGAAGGCGTCGGCAAACCCCCATGCCCGCAGGCGCGTCAGCGCATCCCGCACGTCGTCGTGGGTCAGCACGCTGCCGTCCCAGCGGTCGGGATTCTTGGCGTCGGCGTCGGTGGGGGCTACGTTGAAGTCGCCGGTCAGGATCAGCCGCTCGTCGGGGCGATGGCGGGCGGCAAGCATCCGCTCCAGCCGCGCCATCCACGCCGTCTTGTACGCCCACTTGTCCGATCCGACGGTCGCGCCGTTGGGGAAGTACGCCGACACGACCGTCAGCGGCAGGCTGTCGGCTGGCGAAACGGTGGCGGAGACGAGCCGGGCGTGCGGGTCTTCGTCGTCGCGGTCGTCGAAGCCGCGCACGACGGCTTCGAGCGGATGGAGGCTCAGGATCGCCACGCCGTTGTACGTCTTCTGCCCGTAGACGGCGGCAGCGTACCCGCGCTCGGCCACGGCCTCGAAGGGAAACCCATCGTCCACGGTCTTGAGCTCTTGAAGGGCCAGCACATCCGGGCGCGTCCGGTCAAGAAACGCAAGCAGCCGGTCGTTCCGGGCTTTCACAGAGTTGACGTTCCAGGTAGCGACGAGCATCGGCGAAGGGCGAAGGAATGGAACGGGTGGAACGGGAGGCTGCCCGTAGGTTCCGCGACGATTGGAGGCGGCCTCGGTGGCCGAAATCAACCCTCAGTTCAACTCCCGCCCGCAGCCGGTATAGCGCTGGCCGCGAAACGTAACGGCCACGGTGGTGGCGAAGCGCAAGCCGGTCTGGGCGTCGGTGCAGCCCCGTCCTTGCAGATGCACCTCGAACGGTTGGCCGTCGGCGGTGGCGCGGTAGTACGATTCCTGCGAGGCGGCGCGGAGGTCGTAGGCCGGGTTCGGAATGCGCCAGCGCGTCGCGCCGCCATCGGTGACGAACACGGCGAGGCTGTCGAGGCCGTAAAGGTCGAGGTTCCAGTCCGTCGGTGCGTGCCCTACGGCGCGGAAGCCCACGCCGGAAATCCGGGCGTTGGCCCACGGCACCTCGTGCGGCTGGTTGACGCATCCGGGATGCTCCGAGCCGTCGGCCACGAGCACGGCACGAGCGCGGGCGGGCGTTGTGGCGGTCGCCGAGTCGGGCGGTGCAGCGGAGTCCAGCCACAACCGCAGGCTGCCTTCTTGGCCCCGGTAGAGCGAATCCGACTGCTGGGCGTAGATCAGACGTCGCGTGCCGGGCAGGTAGATGTAGGCCTTGCGATCTTCGGCGCGCACCACCACGCGAAAATCGCCGTCGCACAGAAACACGTACGTGCGCAGCAGCAGGGCGTTGGCGGCGGTGGCTTGGGACGTGTCCATCGCGGTGGCGACGTTCCCCGCGGCGGCCTGCTCAGGCCCTTTTCGCGCGCATGCGGCTACGGCAAGCACGAGCAGCAGCGGGACGAGAAGGCGCATCGGGAGCGGGGCAAGGCTCGGAAGATAGGGCGTTGGCTACGGGCGCGAAAACACGGCTTCGCGCCCGCGTACCGTCTCGTCGAAGAGGCCGCGCCAGTAGACGCGCCGCCCGCCAACGATCGTTCCCACCACCTCGGCACGCACCTCAACGCCGTCCCACGGCGTCCAGCCCGACTTGGAGAGTTGTTCGGCATCGCGGAGGACGCGCCGGGCGTTCACGTCCACCACGGCGAGGTCGGCGTCGAATCCGTCTTCGATGCGTCCTTTCGCGGCGAGGCCCCACGTTCGCGCCGGAGCGTCGGCCATCCATTGGGCGATGTCAGTAAGTTGACATGCTCCTTCGTGAGCCTTGGTGAGCATCAGCGCGAGGCTGTTTTCGATGCTCGGCATGCCCGACGGCGCGTCGGGGTACGGGCGGGCCTTCTCGTCGAGGGTGTGGGGCGCGTGATCGGTGGCGACGATTTGCAGCGTGCCGTCGCGCAGCCCATCCCACAGCGCCGCGCGGTCGTCGGCGTGCTTCACCGACGGGTTTTGCAGCAGCCGCGTGCCGAGGCGGTCGTAGTCGTCGGCAGAGAACCAGAGGTGGGGCACGCACGCTTCGGCAGTAATCAACGATCTGATATCAGGATCTTGATAGACAGATTGCAAGAGGTTGATTTCGTCGCGGGTGGTGACGTGTAGCAGGTGGAATCGGTGGCGATGGCGGATCGCAAGGTCGAGGGTGCGGCGGGCGCTGACGGCGGCGGCGGCGTGGTCGCGCACGCGCAGGTGGTCGAGGGGCACGAGCGCTCGCCCGGTTTCGGCGGCGTCGGCAAGAAGGGCGGCGCGGTTGGCCCGGACGGTCGCCTCGTCTTCGCAGTGCGCGGTAATCGGCAGCGTCGTCTCGGCGAAGAGGCGTTCGAGCGCATCTTGGTCGTCCACCAAAAGATCGCCGGTCGACGAGCCGATGAACACCTTGATGCCGGGCGTGCGCTCGGCCCGTTGCAGTTCGGCGAGGTTGCTGCCGGTCGCGCCGATAAAGAAGGCGTAGTTCACCCGCGACACCTCGGCGGCGCGGGCGAGCTTTTCGTGCAGGCGCTCGACGGTCGTGGTGGCGGGCGACACGTTCGGCATGTCGAAGAACGTGGTGACGCCCCCGCGTGCGGCGGCGCGGCTGCCCGTCGTCAGGTCCTCTTTGTGCGTCAGGCCGGGTTCGCGGAAATGCACCTGATCGTCGATCACGCCGGGAAAGACGTGCAGGCCGGTGAGGTCGAGCGTCTCGTCGGCCCGTGCGCCAGCGGGCACGCCGACGTGTGCAATCCGCCCGTCGTCAATCAACAGGTTGAGGCGTTCCGGGCCGGTAGGCAAGACGACGGTTGCGCCGGTGAGCAGGGTTCGCATGGGGCAAGGCTTCTGGCCGTTGGCTCGTTGCCCCGGGCCAGAAGCCGGAAGCGAACGGCCCGCAGCCCGATCAGAACAGCACGCGGACGGTGAGCAGGTGGCGGAGGCCGTTGCCGTAGGGTTCGAGGGCGGCGGCGTAGTGGCCGCGCAGGCGTACCGGCCCGGCTTCTTGCTCGAACGTCGCGCCCGCGCTGGGCCGAATGCCCGTGCCCGACTCGGCCAAGCCGTCGACGCCCGCCCGGAGCCACAAGGCCGGGTTGAGCCGGTATTCCGCTCCGCCGCGCAGGCCCACGCCCGCGAGCGTGTAGCCGGTAGAAACGGTCGCTTCGCGGGGCTGCGTGCCTTCGAGTTGGTCGATGGTGGTGCGGCCTTCGCGGTTGGTGAACGAGCCTTCGGCTTCGGCGACGACGCGGATCGGGCCTTGCGTGTACGATCCGCCGAGGCGCAGGCGGGTGGGAAAACGGTCTTTGGCGCTCGAGGCGCCGGAGCCGGGCGCGGCGCTCCACGCGTAGCCGGCGAGCAGGTCGTCGGCGACGAATCCGAGGGCGATGCGGTTGTTCACGCGGAACGTTGCGCCTACGTCGAGACCGAGGCCAATGGCCGGGCGCAGCGTCTCGCCGAAATCGGCGTTGAAGATTTGCAGCCCAACGCCTGCGGAAAGGCGTTGGGTGGGGCGGATGCCGAAGGCGACAAATATGCCCAGTTCTTGCGTCTGGATCTCGCCGGTGGGCTGGCCGCTGGCGTCGCGCCCGTCGATGCCCGTCACGGCGGCGCGTACGATGCCGCCTGCCACGCCCGCACGCGGGGGAAGCCGGGAGCCAATCTCGATGGATTGAAACTGGCGGTCTTGGGAGAGCAGCCCGGCGGTCAGGTCGGCGTGTTGGCGCTCGGAGAAGGGCGCAAGTGCCGGGTTGTCGAACGTCGAGGCGAGGCCGGAGAGGTCGGCGGCGGTGGCCCGTCCGAGGCCGAGGCTACGGGCGTCGAAGCCCATCCGGACGAACGCGCCCGCCTGAGCGAAGGCCGAGGCCGGGGCCAGAAGCGCGGCGGCAGCGAGGAAGGAGCGGAGCATAGGACGACAGGCAGAACACCGTGGGCCGGAGGCCGGAGAAAAGGCATGGGCGTGGGGCATCAGTCCACCACGAGAATCTTGCCCCGGACGCTGCGGCCCTCGCCCTCGGCGGTGTAGAAGTACGGGCCGTTGGGTACGCGCAGGCCGTCGGCGTCGGTGCCGTCCCACAGCACCTCGTGCGCCGTGCCGGTCGTGCGGTCGGCGTCGAGCGTGCGGACGAGCCGCATCGCAAAGTCGAAGACGCGGACGGTGTACGCGCCGCTGCCGGTGGCGTCGAAGCGGACGCGCACGACGCGGTCGCCGGCGGGCGAGAACGGGTTGGGGTAGGCAAACGTCTCGACCGTGGTGGTGCGCTGGCCCTGCGTGGTCGTCAGGCCCGCCACGGCGCGGTTGACCGTCCACGACGCGCCGCCGTCGCGGCTCTCGAACAGGCCGTCGGCGGTGCCCGCCCAGAGCGTTGCCGAAGTCGTACCCGCGCCGGTTACGGCCACCGCGTACACCGGTCGGTCGGGGCGACAGGCCGCCGTGCCTTCGCCGGGGTCGCAGAGGTCGCGTCGGCGGCTCCACGTCGTGCCGCCGTCGGTGGACGCCAGCAGGCCACGGGCCGTGCCCGCGTACACGGTCGCGCCGTCGAAGGCGAGGTCGAAGACGGTTTCTCCGGAGAGGGCTTGGCGGAAGGTCTGTCCCCCGTCGGCGGTGACGACCAGGCCGTCGCGTCCGGCATCGGCCACTTCGGGGTTTTGGTAGGTGGCAATCCAGACGGCGCTGCGGGTGGGATCGTCGGCGTACTGTTCGCGGAGCACGCCGACGAACGACGACGGCAGCGCGGCGGCGCTTCCGGTGGGCTGAAAGCGCCGCCACGACGCGCCGTAGTCGAGGCTGCGGTTGAGGCCGCGCGCCGATCCTGCCCACACGATGCCGCGTCCGTCCACCAGCACGGCACCTACGTCGTGGTTGAAGTGGCCCAGCGGGAAGCCCGCTGTTTTGGGGCCGAGACGGAAGGCGTAGACCCCCTCGGGGCGGATCTCGTCGAGGTTGTCGGGGGGAAGAACGATGCGCTCCCACGTCGCACCGCCATCGAGGCTGCGGCGCAGGCCAAGGTAGCCGCCGGCCACCCAGACGGCGGCGGAGTCGGGGTCGTAGGCGATGCCGAAGGGACGGGCGAGGCCCCGGTCGGTGTCGACCGACGTGACGACGCGGGTAACGATGCGGCTGTTGCCGTAGACGACAACCGTGTCGGTGGTGCGGTCGAGCAGGGGGGGGAGCCGGCGGAAGGTCGTGCCGTTGTCCGTCGTGACGGCGAATCCTGCGTCTCGGATACGGTCGATGGCGTCGATGCCGGTATCGAGGAACGTGTAGAGGCCGGCCCATACCGTCGGCCCGTCGGCGTCGAGGCTAAGCACGCGGTAGCGTCCGATGCGGAGGCTGTCGAGCGCCGCCTGCCGCCACGTTGCGCCGTCGTCTCGGGTGACGGAGAGCAGCGGTGTGCCCCAGAGCGCGGTGCCGGACGCGTCGAGCGGCGCGGCGAAGTTGCGCGAGATGCCGAGGGTGCTCACCAGCCCTGCCTGGGCGCGTGCGCCGAGCGGCACGGCCAGTGCAACGGAGAGAGAAACGGCCAGCAAGGCAGCAAGGCGCGGCATCGTCGGGAGAAGCGTTCGGCGTTCCATCGTCGGGTAGGGGGCTGGGCGTTAGCTGCCCACACGGGCTTCCACAAGCACATCGGCGCTCTTCAGCCCGGCCCGGTCGTAGGCGCGCACGAGTAGGCGCAGCGTGCCCGACCCTTGCACCTCGAAGCGGGCGGTGTAACGCCCGTCGTTGGCGGTTTCGTCTACGCCTTGGCCGTTGTCGAAGAGCACGAAGGTGTTGCCTCCGTTGGGGTCCGAGGCGGGCACGGCCTCCACACGGGTCACGTCGGCCAGCCCATCGGGATCGCTCACGGTGGCCACAACCGTTACGGACTGGCCGGACACCGTGGCCGTCGCCGCCGAGACCGTCGGCGCTTGGCCGCGCACGTCGTAGGAGAGCAGCGCGAGAGCCTCGCCCAGCCGCCCGTCCTTGTCCTTCGCCACCACCAGCACACGGTAGCCGCCGTAGGCCGCTGCGGCGAGGTTGAGCGATGCCGCGGCGGAATACTGCCCGCCCGAAGCCGTCATCGGCAGGCGCACGAGCGGTGGAAGTGCACCGCCCGTGGAGGTCGTGGCCGGATTCTCTACGACGAGCAGCACCGAATCCAGCCGGTTTTCTGGGTCGGAGACGGTAGCCGAGGCCGTCAGCGGAATGCGGACGCGGTTGTTCGTCACCGTCAGGTCATCGCGGTAGACCAGCGTAGGCGACACCGACAGTCCAGAAACGGTGGGCGCGTCGTTGAGGCCGCTGGCTGGGCCGGGGGCCGTGTCGCAGGCCGAAAGCGTCAGCAGCGCGGCGGCAAAACCGAGCGGGAGCGAGGCACGCAGCATCGAAGCGGGCGGAAGACAAAAGGCGGCCCGCCGAAGCGAACGGAGAGCCGGAAAAAGGTCGTAGCCGTTCGGGCGATGCGCAGGACAGAAGATTCGGTATCTACGACACGCGCCCGGCCGTTCGGTTCCACGGAATACCCGCCAGAGGCGTATTAGACACATCGCGTCAACCTATATCCTACGCCCGAATGCATCGTTGCGAGGAGCGGTACGGCATGTTCGTATCGTCCACCTGCGGCATCAAGGAGGGTGGGGATGCCCTCAACCGAAGTACGAGGCCGTCCCCATCCGTCGTGCGCATCACCGCCCCACCGGACGGGCTTGCGCCCGCGCGCGTTCCAACTCGGCGAGTAGCGCGGTGGCACCGTAGACGGAGCGCAGGCTCTCTTGGATGGCCCGCACATCGACCATCACATTGCGCCCCCGGCCCGCCCAGTACAGGTAATCGCGCGTCATGCCCTCGATCGTTCGGTCGAAGTTGAGGCCGACCAGTTCGAGGTCGACGTTCACCGCCGGGCTGCCGGAGTTGCCGCCGATGGTGTCGGAGGTGGAGACGAAGTTGAGCGGCGTGTCTTTGCGGACGCGGTCTTGGGCGGCTACCCAGCGCTCGGGCAGCTTCCACGCATGGTCTTGGCCCACCCCAAACGTGGCGTTGTACGACGCGTGGCGGTCGTAGAGGCCGTTGAGCGTCGTCGTCGGCGGGGCGAGGGTTCCGTTGTACGGGTAGCCCTGCACGAGGCCGTCGGTGAAGCGAAGCGAGAACGTGGCGTCGGGCGGCACGGACGAGCCGTAGGCGGCGTAGCGGGCCGCGCCGAGTTCGCGGGCGAGGGCGCTCTCGCGGGCCGAAAGGCCGCTGGCGGCGCGTTGCCACGCGGCGTAATCGTCGTAGATCGCGGCCACCAACTGCGCCGCCGGGTCGTCGGTGGCGCTAAGCGTCGCACCGGCTTGGACGTCGAGGTTCGAGGCGGCCACCAGCGCGGCGGCGTCGGGAATCGCCCAGCCCTTGCCGGTAGCGGCGGCGTAGGCGTTCAGGTCGGCGAGTTCGGCGGCGAGGAAACCGGCTTCAACCATCGCCGGGCGGTCGGCAACGGCGGCGAACCGGTCGGCGGCGCGGGCGTCGCCCTTCGACGCTTGCACGACGGCGAGGGCGCGGCGCATCGTTGCGGAGCCGTAGGCCGGGTGGAAGAGCAGCTGGTAGGCGCGGGCCTGCACGGCCAGGGCGCGCTGCTCCTGCACCACGGCGGTCACCCGCGCCATCGCGGCGGCGGCGGTGGGACTGGTTTCGCGGAACGCGCGCTCGGCGGCGGCGCGGCGGGCCATCAGGTAGGCGTTGCCCAAGGCGTCGGTGCGTCCGTGGTACACCTTCGCCGAGTTGGAGAGGCCGAAACGGGTGGAACGGGCCTCGTCCACATCGGCAGGACGCGTGGCGATGTAGCGGTCGAGCACGGCGATGCGCCGGTCGAGGCCGTCTCGCAGAATCGGCACCAGCACATCGCGCTGGTATTCGAGCTGAGCGACGGTGAGGCCCCTGCTGGTGGAGCCGGGGTTGCCGATGACGAAGACCAGGTCGTTTTCTTTGACGCCCGTGCGGCTCATCGGGAAGTAGTCGGGCGACCGCAGCGGCTGCCCGTTGCGGTCGTAGACGCGCATAAACGCGAAGTCGAGGGCGTAGCGCGGGTAGGTGAAGTTGTCGGCGTCGCCGCCGAAGAAGCCGAGGCGCACTTCCGGAGCCATCACGAGGCGCACGTCGCGGTAGCGGCGGTAGGTGTAGGCCGAATAGCGCCCGCCTTGGTAGAGCGGCACGATTTGGACGATCACGTCGGCGTCGCGGTCGGCGGGGTCGATGCCGCGGGCGCGGAGCATTTCCACACGCTGGGCCTCGGCGGCGTCGCGCTGGGCCTGCATCCGCTCGGCGTCGGTTTGCGGGTTGGCCGCCCGGATGCGCGCCTCGACGGCCTCGGTGACGTCTTCGGTGGCGATGGCTTGGTCGACGTAGTAATCCGGAATGCGGCGCTCTTGGGCGCGGGTGCGGGCAAGAAAGCCCTTGTCGAGCAACCCTTCGCCGGGGCGGGAGACCTTCACCACCGACCCTTCGGAGCAGTGGTGGTTCGTGGCGATGAGGCCCTCGGGCGAGACGAACGAGGCCGAGCAGCCGGGAATGCGCAGGCTTGCCAGCCGGGCACGGGTGAACCACGCCTCCGACGGGCGGAAGCCGTACGTTTCGTTCAGGTAGGCCGTCGGCGGGGCTTCGAAGAGCCACATCTTGCCGCCGTCGAGGCGTCCGGCGCGGACGGTGTCGGGGTTGATCGGCTGGGCCAACGACGGAGCGGCGACGAGGCCGAAGGCGGCAAGGAGAGCGAGGCGCATGGGATTGGAGGGAGTTGCCGGAAAAGATAGGGCGAGGGACGCCGAGGGTGGAAGGTTGGTGGTTGTCTGAAACCCGTAACCGACGGCAATACCGATCTTCCAGCACGAAACCGCACGACGTTTTCGTTCGTGCGCAAGCCCCGCCGCTACCCAAGAGCCGTCTCCTTTGCCGTGCGCCACTTCCTGCTGCTCGTCCCCGTCCTGTTTGCGTTGACGCTTGTCGCCTGCGATGGCGACGCCCCGGCAACGTCCACCGTGTCCACCACGGCCACGTTCAACGTCTCGACCACGACGTGCCAGAACGCCGACAACCGGACGTTCCGCCGCGTAGCCCTCACCGACCACGCCGCCGTGTGGGCCGACGACCGAAACCCCACGCCCACGCTTACCGACGCCGAGTACCAGGCCATCGCCGACTCGTTCGAGGCCGTCGTGTGGCCCACCAACACGCGCGTGTTCGGCCAACCGTCCGACGTCGACGGCAACGGGCGTGTCCACATCCTCTACACCACCGCCGTCAACGCCCTGTCGCCGCAGAGTTCGTCGGCCTACATCGGCGGTTTCTACTTTGCCCGCGACCTGTTTCCGCGCACCGCTGGCACGTTCAAAGGCGTGAGCTTTTCGGAAGCTTTCCCGACGAGCAACCAAGGCGAGTTCTTCTACATGCTCGCCCCCGACGAAAACGGGACGATCAACAGCAACGTGCGCACTCGATCTCAGGTGCGGCACGTCACGCTCGGCACGCTCGCGCACGAGTTTCAGCACCTGATCAATGCCTCGATTCGCGTGTACCGCAGCGGTGCCTACTACGAAGACACATGGCTCGACGAGGGCCTCTCGCACATCGCCGAAGAACTCGCGTTTTACACCGCCGGGGCCAGCCAGCCGCTCCAGAACTACGACCTCAACGCGATCCGCGCCTCCGAAGCGCGTCGCCTCGCCTTCAACCGGACGATGAGCCAAAACACGACGCGGTTCAACGCGTACCTGCAAAAAGGCCCGACGACCAGCCCGTACGACACCAACGACAGCCTCGCCACCCGAGGCGGCGCGTGGGCGCTGCTGCGCTACCTCGCCGACCGCAAAGGCGGCGACCAAGAGGCGTTCTTCCGGACGGTTGCGCAGTCGGGCGTGCAAGGCATGGCGTCGATCCAGCGCGGCCTCGGCGGCGTCGATCCGTACCCGTACCTCAACGGCTTCCACCTGTCCGCTTTCGCCGACGACAAGGTGGCCACCGCCGCAAGCCTCCAGCAGCCGTCGTGGAACTTCCGCGACGTGCTCACCCTCTACGGCGGCTACGGCGTGACGACGTTCCCGCTCACCGCGGGCGTAACCAAGCGCGTAACCGTGGACGGCGGCGGGACGGCGCTCCTCCCCGTCGGCGTGGGGCCGCTTGCCGAGGGCACCGTACGCGTGGGCGAAGCTGGGGCGCTGCCCGTCGGGACGTGCACGACCGGCGCGGAGCGCGTAACGCTCGCCGTGGGCGAGGCCAAGACGTTCGCGGCAGGCCCGGCGGCGATGTGCCTCGTGGGCGGAACGACCGGCGCGGAGTTCGTTCTGTCGGCCGTGCACGCCAGCCCGGCCAAGACGCGCGACCCCAGCACCGGCGATGAGCCGGACAACGAGCGGCTCACGCTCCACGCCCTCGCCACGAACACCACCCCCGTCACGCTCTCGTCGGCGTTTGCGGGCGCGTCGCCGTCGCTCAACCTCAGCGCCGCCGAGCAGGCCGAAGCCGCCACCGAGGCGGCCAGCCGGGCCATCGAGATGGACATCCGTCGCCGCGAGCGGACGCTCGTGCTGCCGGGCAACCGGATGCGCCCGTCGTTCAGCCGGCTCGGCGCGGCGGGCATCAACAGCCTCGTCGTGTCGGTGCTTCGAACGAAGTAAGCGCCGGCTACGAGTGGCCGATTGACCCAGTCAAGGGCGGCGGCGAGGCCGGGCGCGGCTTGCGCACCAGCTTCACCACGAGGTAGACGACCGCGCTGACCGTTGCGAGCGCGAGCACCGCGCCGACGAGGATGATCGTGCTAAGGATTGGGACGAGATCCATCATGACGGTCGGCGGGCTTGCTGCTCCGGAATCTTACCCCTCGAACGCGCCCATCGTGTCGAACTTGGCGAGGCGGTCGTTCACCAGCGTCTCGCCGTCCTTTCCGTCGAGCGCGGCGAGCGCTTGGGCGATGGCCTGCCCCACGGTGTCGAAGGTCGTCTCTGGGTCGTGGTGTGCCCCGCCGAGCGGTTCGGGCAGAATCTCGTCCACCACCCCCACGGCCTGCAAATCCGGCGCGGTGAGTTTGAGGGCACGGGCGGCCTCCTCCTTGTAATCCCACGACCGCCAGAGGATCGACGAGCAGGATTCGGGCGAGATGACCGAATACCACGCGTTTTCCAGCATCAGGATGCGGTCGCCCACGCCGATGCCGAGTGCCCCGCCGGACGCGCCCTCGCCGATCACCACGACCACGATCGGCACCTTCAGCCCCGCCATTTCCATCAGGTTGCGGGCAATGGCTTCGGCCTGCCCACGCTCTTCGGCTTCGAGGCCGGGGAATGCGCCGGGCGTGTCGAGCAAGCAGACGATGGGCTTGCCGAAACGCTCGCCCAGTTTCATCACGCGGAGCGCCTTGCGGTAGCCTTCGGGGTTGGGCATACCGAAGCGGCGGAGTTTGCGCGACTTCGTGTCGCGGCCCTTCTGGTGGCCGACGAGCACGACCGTGCGGTCGCGGTAGCCGTAGCGTTCGCCCCGAAACGTGCCGAGGCCTGCAATCATCGCCGGGTCGTCGCCGAAGGCGCGGTCGCCGTGAAGTTCGGTAAAGTCGTCGAGCAGCGCCTCGGCGTAGTCGAGCGTGTAGGGCCGCTGCGGGTGACGGGCGATCTGGACGCGCTGCCAGCGGGTGAGGCCGCCGTAAATCTGCTGGCGCAGCTGGTGGATGCGGCCTTCGAGCGCGGCGATTTCGGGCGAGAGATCGACGCCGAGATCGTCGGCGTCGAGGCGGCGCAGTTCGTCGAGTTTCTGTTCGAGGTCGAGAATCGGCTTCTCGAAGTCGAGCGGGGCGAGGTTGGACGGCATCGGGCGAGACGGCAAACCTCTAAGGTACGACGACGAGCACGGGCGAGACGCACCGCTTCCTCGGCGCGCGCCGCCCTGCCGGGTGCGGCCTCGGGAAGGATCGTCCTCAGCCCAGCCGTTCGACCGTCGCCTTGCCGATGAGGTGCGTGCCGTCGGGGTCGAGCATTCGGAACTCCACGTCGGCGTTGCGGAGCGCCTGCATCGCGGCGAAGGCGTCGGCGGCGGACACCGACGGCCCGAACACGAGGTCGGTGGCGCGTTCGGCGTCCACGACAGCGGCAAGGTCGGCGTGGCGTCCGAGGTACGGAATCGCGCCCTCCGACGGCGGCGGCCTCTCGCCCACATAACCGGCCACCCGCAGCGTAGCGACTTCGGCGAGGCGTTCGGCTTCGGCAGCGGTTCCGGCCACGACGGCCCGGCGCTCGGCCCGCGCCCGGCGGCGGCGCACGAGCCGGGGCACGGCCAAAAGCGGCACGGCCAGCACCGCACCGGCCAGCACGGCGAACCGCGAATACGCCATCGACTTGACGAAGAACGACAGCGTGGCCGTGACGACCAGCGCCGACGCTGCCCCGACGAGCGCCATCCGACGGTCGGCGCGGCGGGCCGTTCGGTAGCCGCCCACGAGGGCAATGCCGAAGGCGGCGGCAAGGGCAAAGACCGCGCCGACGGTGGCGAGAAACCGCCCGTCTTGCCACGGAAACGCCCCGAAACCAGCCAGCGGATACGCCGCCGCCCCGATAGCCAGCGCCGCCAGCGCCAGCGCCGCATCGAGCAGCGGCGCGGCCATCCGCTCGGCAAACCGCCGCAGCCCCGCCAGCGCCGCCCGCAGCCCAATCGCCACCCGGATGCCGACCACGAGCAGCGCCCCGCCCGGTCGGTTGCGGAAGTGCTTGGCGGCGAACCGTTCCATCGCCCCGTAGAAGTGGCGCACGTAGCGCAGGTCGCCCTTTTTCGTCGATTCGCCCTTGTAGTGAACGATGCGCGCCGCCGGTTCGAACCACACGCCGTAGCCCGCCTGCTGGAGGCGGTAGCACACGTCGAGGTCTTCGCCGTACATAAAAAACGCCGGATCGAACACGTCCAAGGCGTCATCCGGGCCGGTGGCAATCGCCCGGAGAGCGCCGGCGCGCGCCATCAGACACGAGCCCGAGAGCGCGTCCACCTCGGCGGGGCGATCCATCGGGAGGAACGACAGGTGGTAGCGCCCGAACCGCGTGGAATGCGGAAAGAGGCGCGCCAGCCCCGACATTTTGTAGAAGGCGACTTCCGGCGTGGGAAAGCCACGGCGGCTTTCGGGTGCGAAGGAGCCGTCGGGGTTGAGGATCGTCGGCCCGACGGCCCCGGCGTCCGGGTGCGCGTCGAGGAAGGCGACGAGCGTGCGGAGGGCGTCTTCCTCGACGATGGTGTCGGGGTTGAGCAGCAGCACATAGCGACCCGCGACCTGCCGAAGCGCGAGGTTGTTGGCCTTTCCGAAGCCGAGGTTGTCGGGCGAGGCGATGAGGCGGACGCGTGGGAAGCGCGCAGCCACCATCTCGGCAGAGCCGTCGCGGGAGGCATTGTCCACCACCCACGTCTCCACGTTCAACCCACCGGAGGCGCGTTCGACCGAGCGGAGGGCTTGGTCGAGGAACGCCCGCACGTTGTACGAAACGATCACGACCGACACGTCGGGGATAGAGCCTTCGGGCGCAGCGGTCACAGAGAGACGAATCGGACGGAATCGTGCAAGATACGTCCGGCGGCGCGCGGTCACGGGGCAGGCACAAGCGTGCTTGGCGGCGTACCTTCGCACCTTGATCTTCGTCTTTCCGATGCGTGCGTTTCTCTGGGCCGTGCCTCCCGATCTGTACCCCGCGTTCGTGCGGGCGGGCACGTTCGCGCTCGACCGCGTCGGACGCAAGACGCTCGCCGAAGTCCAGCCGGGCGACACGGTGTTCGCCTACCTGACCGACGCGCAGACGCTCGCGGGTCAGTTCGAGGCCGTTGCGCCCGCGTTTGACGACACCACGCCGCTCGTGTCCGGACGGCGGCTGCCGCACCGGCTGCGGGTGCGCCCGGTGCTGGTGCTCCCCGACGAAGGCCACCTGCCCGTGGCCGCGCTTGCTGGGCGGCTGGACGTGACGGCCGCGCCCGAGACGCTCCGCGCGGCCGTCGCCAAGGGCCTTGCGCCGCTCTCGGCCACCGACGGGCGGGTGCTCGCCTTCTTGCTGCGCAGCCGCGCCAGCGCGTCGGTCGACGCTGCCCTCGACGCCTACGCCCGTCTCGACGACCTGCAAAAGCCGACGGTGGTGGCCGAGCCAACGGCTGCCGAGCCGACGCCCGAACCCGCGCCGTTCCCGTTCGCCAACGCCGCCGAGGCGCTCGTCGTGGCCCTCACCGCCCGAGGCTTTGCCTACGCGCCGTGGCAGGTGGCGGCCTACCTTACCGCCCTGCGCACCAAACCGTTTGTGCTGCTGGCCGGGCCGACGGGCACGGGCAAAAGCCGCCTGCCGATGCTGGTGACGCGGCTCACCGGCGGCCACGCGACGCTGCTGCCGGTGCGGCCGGACTGGACGGACGGCGCGGAGGCCCTCGGCTACACCGACCTGCACGGGCGCTTCCGCCCGGGGGCGCTGCTGCGCGCCGCCCGAGAGGCCGCCGACGATCCCGAGCGGTCGCATGTGCTGGTGCTCGACGAGATGAACCTCGCCCGCCCCGAGCACTACCTCGCCGACGTGCTCAGCCACCTCGAAGCCCGACGCCCAACGCCCCGTGGCCTCGCCAGCGGCCCGCTTCTCCCCGACGCCACCGATCCCGCGTGGCAAACCGTCGGGCTGCCGCCCAACCTCGCCCTCGTGGGCACGGTGAACGTGGACGAGTCGGCCCACGGCTTCAGCCCCAAGGTGCTCGACCGCGCGTTCGTTCTCGAACTGCGCGACACCACGTTGCGCGACTGGCAGGCCGACTTGCCGCCCGCGCCGCGCCTCGCGCCGTGGCCCGCCGCCGCCTTCGCGCCCCGCGCCGAACGGCTGGCCGCGCTTCCGCCGCTCACCGAGGTCGAACGCCGCACCGTGGACGAGGCCGTCGAGGCCGTGGCCGAGATGGATGCGCTGCTGGGCGGTGCCACCTACGGCTACCGCACCCGCGACGAGGTCGCGCTCTTCGCCCTCCACGCCCGCGACCTCGCCGAGACGTTCCGCACCGCCGACGGGCAGGCGGTGTCGCCGCTCGACCTCGCCCTCTCGATGAAGGCGCTGCCCCGCCTTGCCGGAAGCCGCGCCCGCCTCGGCCCCGCGCTGCTCGCCCTGCTCGGCTTCGCCACCACCGGCACGCCCTTCGCCTCCGACCGCGACGCCGCGCCCACGCTCGACCGCTGGCGCGCCGCCCGCCGCCCTGCCGCCCTCGACGGAGCACGCCTGCCACGCACCGCCGCACGCCTCGCCCGGATGCACGAGGCGCTGCTCGCCGACGGCTTCGCGTCGTTCTGGGGATGATGCACGGCCCCCTGCGCTCTGCCACTTCCGCCTTTTTTCCTATGCTCTCGTCCGTCTCCGACGCCTTCGCCCGCCACGTCGCGTGGACGTCCGACCAGCCGCTCGGCTTCGTCCTCGAACGTGCCGATGGCCCGTTTCTCTACCTGTCAGACGGTCGTCGCGTCGTCGATTTCATCGCCGGAATCGCCGTTTCCAGCCTCGGCCACGGCCATCCGAAGGTGCGGCAGGCCATCCACGACCAGGTGGATCGCCACCTGCACGCGATGGTCTACGGCGAGTTCGTGCAGGCGCCGCAGGCCCGCCTTGCCGAACGCCTCTCGTCGGTGCTGCCGTCGACACTGGACACCGTGTACTTCGTCAATTCCGGCACCGAAGCCAACGAAGGCGCGCTCAAACTGGCCAAAAAGCACACCGGACGACGGCGGCTCGTCGCCTTCGAGCGCTCGTACCACGGCGACACCCACGGCAGCTTGTCGGTGACGGGGCGCGACGTCTACCGCGATCCGTTCCTGCCGCTTCTGCCCGACGTGACGTTCCTGCCGTTTGGCGACGTGCAGGCCTTATCCGCCCTTGACGACACCGTGGCGGCGGTCATTACGGAGGTTATTCAGGGCGAAGGCGGGGTGCGCGTGCCGCCGCCGGGATGGCTCGCGGCGCTGCGGCGGCGCTGCGACGAGGCAGGCGCACTGCTGATCTTCGACGAGATCCAGAGCGGGATGGGCCGCACGGGCCGCTTGTTCGCCTTCGAACACCTCGATGGCCCGCCCGGCAGCGACGCCGCGCCCGTCGTTCCCGACATCTTGACGGTCGCCAAGGCCTTCGGCGGTGGGATGCCGCTGGGCGCATTCGTGGCCGCCGCGCCGGTGATGGCCACGCTCCGCCACAACCCGCCGCTGAGCCACGTCACCACCTTCGGCGGCCATCCGGTGTGCTGCGCCGCCGGCCTCGCCGCGCTCGAGGTTTTGCTGGACGAGCGCCTCGCCGAGCGGGCCGCTACGGTGATTGAGCCGACCATCCGGGCGGCGCTCGAAGGTCATCCGCTCGTGACGGCGGTGCGCGGGCGTGGGGCGATGCTGGGCCTCGAACTGGTGGACGCCGAAACGACGGCGCGGGTCGTCGGGCCGTGCCTTGACGACGGCGTTTTGCTGGGATGGACGCTGCACAGCGACCGCCTCGTGCGTCTCGCGCCGCCGCTGAACATCCCGGAAGACGTCTTGCACGACGCCCTCGCCACGATCCGCCGCGCCCTCGACGCCGCCTAATCCCCGTCGTGAACCCGTCCGTAGAGACGTCCCAATGGGGCGTCTCTACCGTGCCGTGCCACCCGGTCACACGGTGATGCCACCCATCGTCAGCCGCCGCACACAACGGTTTTCGCGAACGTCTGCCCGCCGATGGTGACGCGAACGACGTACACGCCCGCCGCCACGTCGCCGAACGCCAGCGGATACGTGCCCGGATCGGCCAGCGTCGGCGGCACGAGCACGGCCACACGCCGTCCGAGCACGTCGTACACCTCGGCGGTTACGATCGTCGGCTCGTCCACGGTGTACGAGAACGTCGTCTGGGTGCGAAACGGGTTGGGGAAGGGCGTGGAGACGGCGGCGATGCGTGTTGTCTGGAAACTGGACGCTGACGTCGCGGCTTCGAGTGTGGCGCTGCGGATCGTCCACGCCTCGCCGCCCTCTATCGGACGGTTCATCCCAAGATCGAAGCGTACGCGCACCTGCCGCCCGGCCCATCGCGACAGGTCGAATGCAGCGGTGGTGGTGTCGCGGAGGGCAAACCCCCGTGCCCCGTTCATCGGGTGGCCGGGCGCATCGAAAACGCGCGCGTAGCCTGCCGAGGGCGCGAGCGTCTGCCACGTCCGTCCGTCGTCGTCGGAAATCGAAACCGTTGCTGTGGCACCCGCAAGAAGCGCCACGTTGTGCCGAAGCACGAGGCGCACGGGATCGGCGTTGGCGGGCACGTCGAGCGGAAGCAAGACCAAGCTGGACACCGGCGGCTGGTACGTCTCGGCCTCGGTGAGCGAGCGCGGGGCGGCGGCCCAAACCGCGCCAAACGGCTGCCACAGCCCCGACGGCACGGCGTCGGCAAGCACGCTGGTGCGGCGAAGCAAGCGCACCGCCACCTCAAACGGCCCCGCCTCGCCGGTGCGTCCGTCGGTGTCGGTAATCAGCAGCGTATAGCGGAGGGCAACCGTCCCCGCAGGCACGGGCACGTCGGCACGGTAGGTGTCGGTCGTTCCGTCGCGGACGAGCGTTACCGGAGCGAGGGCCAGCGTGTCGGCGAAGCGGTCGGCCATCGCGAACGCTTGCACCGACGCCACCGGCGAGCGCCCGGGCAGGGCCGTCGCCGTCAGCGCCACCGTCGTCGCGCCCGGCTGGGCAGGCGGCGGGGTGTGCGTCAGTGCCGGGCCAAGATGCCCGGCCAGCATTCCACGGGCCACAAGCCGAAGCTCCAGCGCCGACACATGCGCTCCGGCGTAGAGGGCGCGGTCGGCGGCCAGCAGCGCCTCGGCGGCGGCCTCGAAGGCGGGCACGCCGCTGGCCACGGGCGCGAGGTAGGCCATCGAGCCGAACACCAGCCGGTCCATCACCGGACGCCCAAGATCGTCTTCAAGGTCAGCGAGCGTCGTCGCCCAGAGCAAGCCCCATTGGTAGACGGTCGGGAAGGCGGCGCACCCGGCGGCTGCGGGGTAGGCCATCCGCGTGCGGTCGGTGGCGGAATACATGCCCGTGTGGTCGAGCGTGCGGCCCTGCCAGCAACCGGCGTTGCCGTCCCATGTGTAGACGCGCCGCCAGTTGGGGTCGCCGGCGGCGCGGCTGTACGACGCCGCTATGTAGTCGGCGTAGCCCTCGTGAAGGGCACGGCCCTCGGTGGAGTTGAAGAGCGCCGGCTGCTGGTCGTGAAGCAGCGCGTGCGTGTATTCGTGGCGCAACACGTCGGCGTCCTCGGCATCGTCCACGCCGCCGTCGCCAAACGCGATGGCAAACGACGCGGCGTAGAAGAGCGAGTTGTCCTGCGCCCCGAGGCCGTGCGGGTTGACCACCACAGGCCGTTCAAGAATCGCCCGTCCGACGTTAAGCGCCTGCAGGTAGCGCTGCATCGCGTCGAGGTGGTGGTAGGCCATCACCGCCTCAAAACGCTTGTCCGAGCGCGGATAGCGGAATGCCGTCGGGGTGGACTCGGACGGCGGGGTGAACGACGAGCCGCCCACGGTGGAACTGCCGGTGATTTCGACGTACGGCCCTTTGAGCAGGTAGAGGCCGCTTTCCTGCGCGATCTGCGGAAGCGCCGCGGTGCGCTGCTGGCTCGCCAGGTTGGGCGTGTCGGCGTCGTTGCCGTCCACGAAGCCGCCCGTGCCGTAGGCGGCACCCGAGGTCGTGAGCGGGTCGGGGTCGAAGACCAAGCCGCTGCCGTCTACAAAGGCCGATTCTACGCTGCTCTCGGGACGAGGGCGAAGGGCGACCCTGCGCTGCACTTGGGAGGAAGGCGAAGGACGCCCCTGTGCTGCGCTTGGGAGGAAGGCGAAGGACGGCGGGGGAAACGAGTCCGATGCTCGCCGCTCGGTGCTCCGGTGCAGCGCCTCGTCGGCCACACGCAGCAACGCGCCCGTCGCCCCGTCCACCCATACCGTCCACGCCTCGGCAACGTGATGCGGATAGACCGAGAGCCGCAGGGCAGGGCGCACATCGCGGCGGTCGTCGCGCCAAAGCGCTACCTGTCCACCGAAAACGACCGTCGCCGGGCCGTCCACCGCTTCGCGGCGTGCCACCGCCTCGGCGTCGGCGTCCGTCAAGCGGAAGGCGTCGAGGCGGTTCAGCGCCGCCCAGCGGGCAGCCTCGGCGTTCAGGCTGTGCGCCACCTGCCGCACCGCACCGTCGGGCGAGAGCGCCACCTGCGCCGTCGCGCCGTCGAGATCGATGCCGCCGACGGTTTGCGCCAGCGTCACATGCACGTCGAAGCGCCCGGCATGCACCCGCGCCGTCCGCAGCGCGACGACGCCGATGCCGAGCCTTCGGGCGTTACGGACGAGGTAGGCGCGGGCGATGCTCTCCGGCAAGCCCGTTTCGGGGCGTTCGTCGAGGCGAAAGGCTGCACGGACGGATCCGGTGGCCGCGTCGAGACGCTCGGTGCCGTGCCGGACGGTGCGCATCGGTTCGCGCGCGTCCAACACGGCCTGTGCAGCGGGGCGCAGCGCTGACGGATGCCGCTGGGCCAACGCTGGAAGGGCCGTCAGCAGAGCAAGAGGGAGAAGCAAACAACGCACAGCATCCGGGGGTTATGGCACCAACGCAGCGGGCTCGCGCCGCCGTCCAACCGTTTCGGTATCGGCAAGAAACGCACGAACCGGAGCCAATCGTTCAGCCCTATCGTCGACGTTTTCACTGGCGATTGGCACGTTCGCGGTAGGCAGGCGGCACCGCAGGCTGTGTAGGAGCGTAACAAGAGGCAGTTCCGTTGTTGATATCCCCCACTTCACATCCCCGTTATGGATCACAAAGAAGGCGTTTACAAAGTGCGCGATCTCGGCCTCGCCGACGAAGGCCGTCTGCTCATCGAATGGGCCGAGAGCCGCATGCCGGTGCTGATGAAGCTCCGCGAGGAGTACGCCAAGACACAACCCTTCAAGGGCTACAAGATCACCGGCTGCCTTCATGTGACGAAGGAGACGGCGGTGCTCATCGAAACGCTGCAAGCGTGCGGCGCTGAAGTGGCGTGGAGCGGCTGCAACCCGCTCTCCACCAACGACGCCGTGGCCGCCGCCCTCGCCGACAACGGCATCCAGATCTACGCCTGGTACGGCCAGAACGTGGACGACTTCTACTGGTGCATCGACCGCACCATCGACAAGACGCCCCACACGACGCTGGACGACGGCGCGGACCTCATCTTCCGCGTCCACTCGACCTTCCCCGAGAAGGCCGAAGGCATCCTCGGCGGCTCGGAAGAGACGACCACGGGCGTCCACCGCCTCCGCGCCATGGCCGACGACGGCAAGATGCTCTATCCCGTCTACGCCGTCAACGACGCCGAGACGAAGTGGGACTTCGACAACGTCTACGGCACAGGCCAGTCCACCCTCGACGGCATCCTCCGCGCCTCGTCGGTGCTGCTTGCCGGCAAGAACTTCGTCGTGGCGGGCTACGGCCACTGCGGACGCGGCGTCGCGATGCGCGCCAAGGGCATGGGCTCGAACGTGATCGCCACCGAGATCAAGCCCACCGCCGCGCTCAAGGCCACGCTCGAAGGCAACCGCGTGATGACGATGGACGAGGCCTGCGAGGTCGGCGACATCTTCGTGACGGCCACCGGCATGAAGGACGTGATCCGCGGCGAGCACTTCCTCAAGATGAAGGACGGCGCGATTGTGTGCAACACCGGCCACTACGACGTCGAGATCGACCTCGTGGCGCTCAACGAACTGGCCGTGTCCAAGCGCACCATCCGCACCGACAACGTGGAGTACACGCTGGAGAACGGACGCCGCATCTACGTCCTCGCCGACGGTCGCCTCGTCAACCTTGCCGCCGCCGAAGGTCACCCGAGCGAGGTGATGGACATGTCGTTCGCCAACCAGTTCCAAGCTCACCTGCGCCTCATCCAGGCGCACGAAGCCGGCGAACTCACCCGCGACGGCGTGGTGCTCGACCTCCCCGAAGAACTCGACCAGGAGATCGCCCGCATCAAGCTCGGCACGATGGGCATCGAGATCGACGCCCTCACGGACGAGCAAGTCACCTACGCCACCGACTACTCGGCCGGCACCTAACGAAAACATCCGGTCAGGGTCTGTGGCCCTGGCCGGGTCGATCAAGACAGCGCGGGCCGCTCGGATACGCTCCGGGCGGCCCGTTGCGCATGCTCCATTCAGAGAGGCTTTCCGCAGCCGGTGTAGATGTTCTCGCCCGCTGCGACGTGCACGGTATAGCTGTACTGCGCCCCGCTCATCATGTCGGTGCAGGGCGTCCGAACGGCTTCAACGTCCACGGCGAGAGTGTCTATATGGGCGATGTAGTGCATGGTGTCCTGAGCTACGAGACGTTCGGGCGTGCGTGCGATCAGCGAGTCCGTGCCGTAGTGGGTAAGTAGGCGCAGCCGTTCGGGCGAGATCTCCAACATCCAGCCCGGCTCGTTGCCGACCGCACGAAACGTAACGCCCCGGGCAGCCGCGGCTACCCACGGCGCATCCGGGGAGATGGGCATCTCCCTCGAAACGGCCCCGGAATCCAGCAATGACGTATCCTTAGAAGCGACGGGCGGCCCGGCTTGAGGCTGCCGCTCGCACGCGGCGATCCCCAGCGCGACCAACGCAAGAAACAGCGCCGAGGAAAGGCGGGGCATCGTGGGACCACAGTACGGACGCATACCAGATCGCATCGTTGAACACGCCAACGTACTGCCCTTGTCGCAGCGTCGCGACGACTCGCCAATCGTGATGCGAAGTTGTCCCGGATGCGTAACATGCGTAACCAAACGGCTACTCGCCCCTTCCCCTCGCTCGTATGCACCTCGCCACCCGAATCGCCCATGCCGGATGCCCACCCGATGCCCGTGACCACGCCGTGGCCGCCTCGCCGGTGTTCGCCACCACGTACCTCCGCGATGCCCAAGGCGGCTACCCCGGCGGGCACGTCTACAGCCGCGAATCCAATCCCACCCGCACGCTGCTGGAGACCACCCTTGCCGACCTCGACGGCGGGGCCGAGGCGGCAGCCTTCGGCTCGGGCATGGCGGCGGCGGCGGCGGTGCTGAACGCGCTGCCGTCCGGAAGCCGGGTGATCCTGCCGGACGATGTCTACCACGGCGTGCGCGCGCTCCTGGCTGGGCCGCTCGCCGACCGCCTTCGCACCACCGCCGTGGACACCACCAACCTCGACGCCCTGCGCGAGGCCGTTTCCGGCGGCGACGTGGCCCTCGTTTGGCTTGAAACGCCGTCGAACCCGCTCGTGCGCATCACCGATTTGGCCGGCGCTATCGGCATCGCCCACGACGCCGGAGCCAAGACGTGTGTGGATGCCACATGGACAACGCCGCTGATCACCCGCCCGCTGGACATCGGGGCCGACCTCGTCATCCACTCGCTCACCAAGTACCTCGCCGGCCACTCCGACGTCCTCGGCGGCGCGGTCGTCGGGCACTCGGGCGAACGCTTTGCCGCCGTGCGCGAGCAGCAGCACCTCGCCGGGGGCGTGCTCGACCCGTTCTCGTGCTGGCTGACGCTGCGCGGCCTGCGCACGCTCGACGTGCGGTTGCGGCGGCAGGTGGACAACGCGGCGGCGGTGGCGGCGTTTTTGGACGCCCACCCGCGTGTGACGGCGGTGCACTACCCCGGCTTGGCGTCGCACCCGGGCCACGCCGTGGCTGCACGGCAGATGCGGCTCGACGGCGCGCCGTGTTTCGGGGCGATGCTGTCGTTCGAGGCCGAAACCGAGGCCGATGCCCGGCGCGTGGCGGCGTCCACGACGGTGTTCCGTCAAGCGACCTCGCTGGGCGGCACCGAGAGCCTCATCGAGCACCGCCGCAGCGCCGAACCGCCGACGTCGAAGACGCCGCCGACGCTCCTTCGCTTGTCGATCGGCTTGGAGGCCGCGCAGGACTTGGTGGACGACCTCGCCCGCGCACTCGGCTAACCATGGCTCACCACTCCTGCCGCGACGGCTCGTCGGTGGGCGTCTCGTCGGTGGGGCGGGTGGTGGGGGTGCGCTCCCGCGGCGGCGGGGTGGCCTGCGTAGCCTCGGGCGCGTCGCCCACGGGAATCGCCTCCAGCGAGGCCTCGAAGTCCACGTCCGGGAACGTTGCCTCGCGGTCGAGGGCGATCTCGTCGTGGTTTTTGAGCCGCCGCAGAAAGTCGCCGGTGAGGTAGAGCGCGTTGTGCGCGCCTTGGCCCCAGTAGGCGCTTCGGAAGGCGATGCGTCGGTCGTTGAAGCCCACCCACGATCCGACGACCAGATCCGGGTGCATCAGCATCAGCCAGCCATCGGCGCTCTCCTGCGTGGTGCCCGTCTTGGCGGCGAAGTCGTAGCCCTGCAAGCCAAAAAGATCGGGCAGGCCGCGTACCGTGCCGTAGTCCACCGCGCCGCGCATCATGTCCACCACCGTAAAGGCCGTTTCTTCTGAGACGGCTTCGCGAGGCGTCGGCGTGGCTTGGTAGAGGATGTTGCCGCGCCGGTCTTCGATGCGCGTCACCATCACGGGCGGGTTGTGGAGTCCGCCGTTGGCCAACGTGGCATAGGCCGACGACAGTTCGTAGAGGCTCACGTCCGACGTGCCAAGCGCGAGGCTCATGTAGCATTCGGCGCGGACGCCCTCGGGGATGAGGTCGCTCGTGATGCCCATCCGCCGGGCGTACATCACCACCGTGCGCGGGTTCAGGCGCGTCATCAACCGGCCCGTCACATAGTTGTCGGAGGTGGCGAGGGCGGCGCGGAGCGTCTTGTTGCCGCCGCCGCCGGTGGGTGCCCACGACTGCCCCCGGCACGGCCCCGTGCCCACCCACCGGAACGGCCCGCCGCCGATGGACATGTCCGGGCTGTACCCGTTGTCGATGGCGGCGAGGTAGACGAACGGCTTGAACGTCGAGCCGGGCTGACGCTTGGCGGTGATGACGTGGTCGAACCAGTCGGGATCGACGGGGTGCGCGGCCTCGTAGCGTGCGCGCGGGCCGACGTTCGCCGCCGTGGTGTCGGAGCGCGTGCCCGCGCCCTCAATCGTCCGTCCGCCCACCCACGCACGCACCTGTCCGGTGTGCGGATCGACGGCGAGGAAACTGGCCTCCAAGCGGGTGCGGAGGTAGCGCAGCGAGTCCATAAACGCCTCGTCGCCTTTGAGGCGCTGCATCGCCGCCGCTTCCGAAATCGGCGCGATGGCGGGTGCCTCGTCCGTCGCCTGGCGGCCTCGGGTGAGATCGATGTAGCGGCTGGACTTGCGGACGTAATCGTCCACGATGCGCGTCGAGTCGGCCCAGAACCGGGCAAACGGCTCGGGAGCGTTGCGCCCTCGCATCACCTGAAGGTTGCCTTCGAGCGTGCCCGCGCCGGTCGTGCCGCGCCCCCACTCGTTGTCCACCACCGCCTGGAGGCCGCGCATTTGGCTGCGCACCGCCCGTTCGGCCTCGGCCTGCATCCGGCTGTCGAGGGTCGTCGTCACGATCAACCCCTCTTTGTAGATGTCGTGGCCCGACTCGCGGCCCCACGCCCGCAGCCAGTCGCGCACGGCCATCGCGAAGTACGGGGCAATGGATTCGACCAGTTCGGACGACGAGGTCTTCGTCACGATCGGCGCGTCTTTCCACTCGTCGAACTCGGCACGCGTGAGCACGCCGTTGCGCACCATCTGCCCCATCACGATGTTGCGGCGGCGCTGGGCGTTTTGCGGATTGCGCACCGGGTTGTAGCGCGTGGGCGCTTGGAGCATCCCCACGAGCGTAGCCGCCTCGCCGAGGTCAAGGTCGGCGGCGTTTTTGGAGTAGAAGGCGCGGGAGGCGGCCTGAATGCCCGACGAGTTGTTGCCGAACTCGACGGTGTTGAGGTACATCTCGATGATCTCGCGCTTGGTGTAGCGCCGCTCGATCATCACCGCCGTCATCATCTCCTTGATCTTGCGCGTCGGGCTTCGGCGGAAGCGGTTGCCCTCGCCCTCCACCTGCTCGATGTTGTAGAGGTTGCGCGCCAGCTGCTGCGTGATGGTCGAGCCGCCCTGCGGGTTGCCGCGCAGCACGTGGTACGGGATGGCGAGCGTGCGCTTCACGTCCACGCCCCAGTGCTGGTAGAAGCGTTCGTCTTCGGTGGCGACGAGCGCCTCCACGACCGGCGTGGCGATGGAGTCGAACGGCACCCACACGCGGTTTTCGGCGAGGTAGTAGCGGGCCAGCTCCTTGCCGTCGGCGGTGTAGGCGGTAGTGGCGCGGTTGAGCACCGGACGCTCGATGCTCGACAGGCTCGGCAGCGTGAGCGCCATCAGCACGAAGGCCACCACGCCCAGCGCCGCGAACACGCCCAGCCCCATCAGGACGATGGACAGCACATAGGCAGCCTGCGCCTTCTTTGGTTCGTCGGGATAGCGGGCATCCATCCGCGCGCGCAGGCCGCGAAGCTTCTGCCGGGCCTGATCGCGCCGGCTCGGCCGTCCGTTGGAGCCTTCGGGCGGCGGCGTGTGCCGGGCCTGCCGGTTCTGGAAGTACTGTTGAACCTCTTCGTCCGAATACCACGGGGTGCTCATCGCAAACAATCGCTGACGGGGGACGAGACGGTACGCCGCCGGACGGCGTTTTGCTTCCCACCAAGTCAAACGACCGACGAGGCGTCTTTAGCGCCAGCGCAGCCGAACAGCCAGCGGTTTGTGGTCGGAGATGCCGAGCGGCGGGTTCGCGGCGTCGACAACGCGCAGCGCGGGCGAGACGAGCGCATGGTCGATGCGGGCGATGGGAAAACGCCGGTGCCATGTCGCGCCCCAGCGCAGCCCTCCGCCCTCCTTGCCTCCGTCCTGCAACCCTCGCGCCAGCCGCCCAAATACCCACTCGTGCGGCGTGGCGTTGAGGTCGCCCAGCACCACCACCGGCGCGGTCTCGCGGTCGAGGGCGCGGCGGAGCGTGTCGGCTTCGGCGGCGCGGCGAAGGTGGTTGTCGCGGTACTGGCGCAGAAACGGCCCCCACGCCCGAACGTCGAGCGGCGAGACGCCCTCGCGCCACGGCTTGCGCCGCCCGGTGGTGTAGAGGTGGACGTTGTAGATCACCAGCGCGCGCTCGGCGTGGCGCACCTCCAACCGGGTGTAGCTCGTCGGTGTGACGCCGGGCACGGCGACAAACTGGCGCTCCTCGGCGCGCATCACCCGAACACTCGGGCCGGTAAAGACCGGCTGTGCCGATCGCGCCGTGCGGGCAAAGGCTGTCCGCCCCACCCGGTAGCCGAACGAGTCGCGCAAGGCCGTCAGGAACGGCGACACCACCACCCCGCTGGCCTCGCCGGGAATGCCTTGGGCCGTGTAGGCGACGAACGGCTCCTGAAACGCCCACACGTCGGGACGGGCCGCCCCGGCGTAGGTATAGAGCGCACGCTGCTTGGCGCTCGCTTCAGGCCCGGCCCAGCGCGGCAGGTTGTACGTCACCAGCGTAAGATCACCGTCCTGTGCGCGGGTAGGGCGGATGAGGTCGTGGGGCGCAAACCGCATCACCACCAACCCCACCAGCACGCCGTGCAGCAGCCGCGAACGCGGGCGCATCCCCGACAGCCGGACGACCACCACCAGCAGAAGCACCAGCGTCACAAACGGCAATCCTACGCCGAGCAGTTGCAGCGGCCATGTGAGCGCGTTGGGGCGGACAAAACGCGCCAGATACGCCAGTGCAAACACCCCGGCCACCACAAGGTCGATGCTGCGGGCGAGCCATCGGACGGCACGTCGGAGGCGGCCCGGCACGTTAGCGGCGGCTGGCCTCCTCCAGCACACGCCGCTCCTCCGGGGTAAGCGAGGCCATGCCCTCGGCGCTGATCTTCTCGAGGATGCGGTCGAGGTCGCGCTCGCCCAGCCGTTCGCGCTCGGCCGCCCGCTCCGCCCGGCGCATCGTCGCCGTGGCTTTGGGCGACGTTTCGGCGCGCATCGCCGGTTCGCGGCGGGCCGGCCGACCGACCTGCCGCTTGGTGTACACGCCCCAGAGCGCGCCCGCCACCAGCGCTCCGAAGTCGGGAATCGCCGCGTAGACGCTGCCCGAGAGCAGCATCGACACCACCACAAACCCCGCCGCCACATACACCAGCCGCACCACGCCGATGAACATCAGCCCGATGCTCTTGTCCGGAAAGCGCACGCCGAGCGCCATCATCAACCCCAGCACCGCACCCCACGGGCCGTAGACGTACGGCGGCTGCCCCCACAGCGAAAACGCTGCGACCGACACCACCGACGCGCCGAGCGTGGCCGCCAGCCACGCGCCGATCAGCCAGCGCGGCCCCAGCAGCTGCTCGGCGTCGCGCCCGATCTGGTTGAGAAACAGCAGCGCAAACCCGATGCTCAGCAGTGCTCCGGGGCCTCGGTCGGGGAGGACGAGCGAGTGCGTCAGCAGCGACCACGGGCGGTGCGTCCACGCTTCCGGACGTAGCGCGAGCCATTCAAACGGCAGCGCCCCGACGCTGGGGATGAGCGAGGCGACGAGGAACAGCACCCAGCCGCCGCCAATCACCGCCATGAGCGTGCGGAGGGTGCGAGGCGTGGTCGTCCACCAAAATCGGATTGGATTCACGGGTAGCGGAAAAGCATCGTTGGGAAGCATACGCAGCAGCGAGAAGGGTGTGCCGCATGTTGAAACAGGATGCTTCGGGTGGGAGCGGGCGTATTCTTCATCGGCTCTACGTTGCACCGAGCGGCCTTGGCGACGTACGTTTACAGGCTCCCACAGAAAGGGAGTCACATCTAATCCCCGTTTTGCTGTGCCCGTTGGCATCAAAGTCCGCGACAACGAGTCTATCGACCGTGCCCTGCGCCGCTTCAAGCGCGCGGTGAACCGCAGCCGTGTCCTCCGCCTCTACCGCGAGAACATGGCGTTCGTCAAGCCCTCCGAAACGCGCCGCGAGCAGCGCGAGGAGCGGCTTCGCCAGTCGCGCAAGTACAGCCGCAGCCGGTAAGCCTCTCGGCTTCCGCGCCAACCCGCTGGAGGGCCTGTCCGTTTGGGCAGGCCCTTTTTGTGCGTGGGGCCGTCGTCGAGAAGGCGAGAATCCCAAAGCCGTCGGCATTCCACCGTCGGGCCTGACTTGTGCGTACTTTTTCGCATCGCCCGACCTTGCCGATGCCTTTTCGCTACGCCCTTCTTCTCGTTGCCCTGCTGATCGCCCCCGCTGAGGCGTTTGGCCAGCGACGCTCGACCGCAGCCCCCGCCGCTCCCGCACGGCGAGCGTGGACGTGGCACGACCTGATGCGCTTCCGCACAACCGAGGGCATCGCGCTGTCGGTCAACGGACGCACCGCCGCACTCACCGCCAAACCCGACCGGGGCGACCCGGAAGGCCTCGTCGTGACGACCGACGGCAGCACGGCCGTCTCGGTAGAACGGGGCACGAACGCCGCCGTATCGCCCGACGGACGGTTCGTGGCGTTCCGCATCGTCCCGACCCTCGCCGCCCAAGAGCGCGCCCGACGCCAGCGCCGCGACGCACCGCCCAACGGCCTCGCCGTGCTGGACGTGGCCGCCCGGCGCACCGCGCCGACCGTCCCCAACGTCAAGGCGTTTGCGTTTGCCCAGACCGGGCGGCACCTCGTCTTCCACCTCGGCACGCCCGAGCGCCACGACCGCGACACCACCCGCGCCGACACGGCCAACACACCGACACGCGACAGCCTGCAGCGCGCCGCGCCGCCGACGAGGCGCACCGAAGGAAATTCGCTCGTGGTCCGCGACCTGACGACGGGCGACGAAGCGACGATTCGGTTCGTCGCCGAAGGCTGGGCGCTCTCCGACGACGGCACACGCCTCGCCTACGCCGTCGCCTCCCGCGATTCCACCGCCGACGCGCTCTATGTACGGACGCTCGCCACGGGTGCGACCGTTCGGCTTCAGACCGCCACGAACACCGTCTACCGACACCTGACGTGGTCGAAGACAGGCCGCCTCGCCTTCCTCGCCGCCGGGATTCTGCGCGACGGCACCCCCGGCCCGGCCACCCTGTCCCGATGGGAGGGCGGCGAAACGACGGCGGCTCGTCCCGAAGCACCCGGCTGGATCGTTCCGGCGAACAACCGGCTGGCGTGGACGGACGACGGGCAGCGCCTCTTCTTCGGCCTCCGCCCCGATACGCCCGGCGCACCCAAGCCCGACACCGCGTTTGCGGGCTTCAACCCCGAAGCGATCTTGGCGGGCCGGACGATGGACGTGTGGCACGCCGCCGACGGACGCATCCAGCCGCAGCAAAAGAAACGCTGGGGCGACGAGCAGAAGCGCGTCTGGCTGGCCGTCTTCCACGACGACGGGCGGATTGTACGGCTCGACAGCGCCGACATTGCCCTCGCCGATGTTCCGCAAAACGCCGAAACGGGCCTCCAAACCGCCTCGGAGCGCTACGCCCGCGAGGTGTCGTGGGACGGCTCCTACGCCGACGTGTTCGCCGTGGACTTGGCCACCGGCCAGCGCCGACGCCTCGCCTCGCACTACGGCGGGCCGGCGCGCCTCTCGCCCTCCGGACGGCATGCACTCACGTTCGACGGCGAGCAGTGGGTGGCGACCGACACCCGCACCGGCGAGGCCCGGCGCATCTCCGCCGCCATCGCCCGCCCGCTCGTCGACGAAGAACACGACACGCCCGACGAGGCACCGCCCTACGGACTCGCCGGGTTTGTGGTGGACGGTGCGCAGGAATCCGCGCTCGTCTACGACCGCTTCGACCTCTGGCGGCTGCCGCTCGCGGGCGGCCCGACGGTCAACGTAACCGGCTCGGCGGGTCGCTCCGACAGCATCCGTTTTCGCGTGATCAACACCGACGCCCGTAAGCGGTTTTACACGCCCGCCGACACGCTACTGCTCTCGGCCTACAACGAAACCACCAAAGAAAACGGCCTCGCCGCCGTGGCGCTGAACCGTCCGGGCGCGCCGGTGTGGCGGATGCGCGGGCCGGAATACGTCCGGTTCGTGCGGAAAGCGGAAGGCGCTGCTACGGTGCTCGTCACCCGCGAGACGTACAGCACCTTCCCCGACGTGTGGGCCGTTTCGGGCAACCGGTTCGACGCGCCGCGCCGCCTCACCACAGTCAACCCGCAATCCGACAGCCTCCGCTGGGGCAACGCCGAACTCGTGTCGTGGCGCGGCCTCGACGGCGAGCGGCTCGAAGGGGTGGTCATCAAGCCGGAAGGTTACGACCCGGCGCGGCGCTACCCCGTGATCGTCTACTTCTACGAACTGATGTCCGACCGGCTGCGCCAGTTCGCCGTCCCGGCGGTGAGCCACCGGCCCGCGCTGGCGCAGTACGTCGCCGACGGCTACGTCGTGTTCCTGCCCGACATTCGCTACGAAGTCGGGCGTCCGGGCTTGTCGGCGCTCAAGGCGCTCGTGCCCGGCGTGACGATGCTGGTGGAGCGAGGCCTCGCCGACGCCTCGCGCATCGGCTTGCAAGGGCACTCGTGGGGCGGCTACCAAGCGGCGTGGCTGGCCACGCAGACGAACGTGTTCCGCGCGATCGTGGCCGGCGCGCCGGTGTCGAACATGACGAGCGCGTACGGCGGGATTCGGTGGGAGACGGGCCTGAGCCGCCAGTTTCAGTACGAGCAGACGCAGAGCCGCCTCGGCGCGACGCTGTGGGACGGGCGTGACCGCTACCTCGACAACTCGCCGCTGTTCTTTGCCGACCGGATGAACACGCCGCTGCTGCTGATCCACGGCGACGAAGACGGGGCCGTGCCGTGGGAGCAGTCCATCGAGTACTACCTCGCGCTGCGGCGCTTGAACAAGCCCGTGGTGTTTCTCCAGTACCGCGGCGAGGGCCACCACCCCGCGCAGTACGCCAACAAACTCGACTGGGCGATGCGGATGAAGACGTTCTTCGACGTCCATCTGCTCGGCGCGCCCGTGCCCGCATGGATGGAGCAGGGCACGCCGTACGACGGGCACTAAGTGCCGGGAACTTCCTCACTCGACTGTATCATTGGATATCCTACAGCCCCATCTCCAGAAGCAAAGAGATCATAGCAAGGTGGTGCGTTTTCCTGGAGAAAAATCCATATCATTTCAATACAATCAAGACGATATCTCTGATTCTGATTTGCAATTTTATTCAGGTCAACAGATAAACCTAGTGTTTTTTCTATAAATGAATTTTGAATTTCGACACGAAGATTCCAATCCGATTTAGGAATGGAAACGAGTGGTCGAATATCGTTCATAATTAATTGGATACGCAAAGGAATTGCCTGAAGTCTTCTTCGCAGAGCCTCCGCAAAAGTCTTAGACATTCCGTCATACAGAGTAAGATGAGGAATGAAAGCGTAATGATCTTTCTTCCATACACCACGAAGAACTGGAGAGGTGCACGGAATAAAAACGGTATTCTGTCTATCCGAAAAGAAACCGTCCACCCCTTCAAGACACAACGGCTGCCCGTGAACGCGCTTGCTCAAGGTCTTGACGAAGGAACTGGAAAGTCGCCGTTCATACGGGCCGCGCACCGTGATATGGGCCCGGTGCTGCTTTAACGGGTCGCAGAGATAGCGGATGACGTTCAGTGCTTGCTGCACGTTTCCATCGCCCGGATAGATGGCGTAGAAGATGCGACTGCGGACAGCCATAGCAGGTCTTTAGATCAGAAGATGGCGCAGCAGCTGGAGACGCGGTGTGTCGAGAGCAGCGAGGAGGTAAAACATCCCGTTCCCAAACTCTGCGGCACGTCGTCGCCATTCCAGCCAGACGTCGTTATCGGCAAGATAGTCGAGGAGTTCACCCTCAGGGCGGCCCACCATCTCAAGAAACACAGCATATTCGTCCAACAAGGCCTGCACTTGGGGTTCGGCATCAGCCAACCCTTGGTGAGATACGTGCTCAAGACGTTCTGTAGGCGACAGGTCAAAAATCACTTGTGATGCCCTCTCGACTCTGTCAGGGTAGGTGGCGAGCGCGGCAACTGTGGCAAAACAGGTTAGCACCCTGCTGTAGCGCAGTTTGACATTCTTGAGCCGATGCTTCGCAGTTTGCGCGGCATCCTCAGGGCGATTGCGCCGCTCTTCGTAATTCAAGCAGAGTGTTTTCCAGAACCGAACAACATCGTTGAGAAGGAAATGGGGGTTAAAGTCGTTTCGGTGATCAGGAAGGTCACGGAAATAGGCGTTCAATATCTGCGCCCGAGCCTTCTCAAAGGCATTGTCGTTCCAGAGCGACTGCCCTTCAAGCAAAAGCAGCATACGAGCCGTAAAATAGTTTTTATGATCATCTTCTGGACTTCCCATGCATGAAAGAATATCTTTCACGACGTGCGGCATAAGGTAGTCGCCGGCCTTAGAGAAAGGGGGCAACGCGAGCCTTTCGGTACACGTCTGGATCTGCGCAATCACCTCACGGCTCCACGTGTCTAGAGGACGTTGTGTTGGATGGAGCAGAAACAGATCAATGTCGGAATGCACCGACGCCTCACCTCGGCCGTAAGATCCGGTCACAAAAACACAGACCTCCGGCTGTTCGCGAAGCAAGCCCAGCGTGGAAACTTGACGGCGTAGATCGTCCAACCGCTGATTTGCGAACTCGCGACGTTCGACAAGAGGGGGTGGTAGGATTAGAGACATCTGGTCTGCAGGATGAATCGCGCAAGATACAAACCTACACCTTCACCAGAAAAATGCTCGTTGTCTCAAATCCCGCTGGCGATGAGCAGTTCGATGTCGCGGTGGGGCATGCCGAACATCGTGGCGAGGCTCTTCTTCGTCAGGTGCCGCCGGTAGACGTACGTGCCGTTGCGCAGGCCCGCGTTCGACCACAGCGCTTCGTTGACCGTCGGCGCGTCGGCGAGTTGCATCAGGTACGGAACGAGCACGTTGGTGAGCGCGACGGTGGCCGTGCGCGCGGCGTTGCTCGGGATGTTGGGCACGCAGTAGTGCAGCACGTCGTGCACGCGGAACGTCGGGCTGGCGAGGGTCGTCGGGCGAGACGTTTCGATGCAGCCGCCCTGATCCATCACCGCGTCCACCACGACCGCGCCCGAGCGCATCTGCTGCACCATCTCCTCGGTGACGACCACCGGGCTGCGGCCTCCGTCGCTCATCATCGCGCCGATGACCACGTCGGCCTGCGCGAGCGCCCGCCGCAGGTAGGTGGGCGCGGCCATCGCCGTGGTGATGCGCCGGTCGAGGTGGTGTTCGAGCGCCCGAAGAGCGCCGAGGTCGGCGTCGAGCACGATCACATGCGCCCCGTAGCCGAGCGCTGTGCGGGCGGCCCACTCGCCGACGACGCCCGCGCCGAGGATGACGACCGTGGTGGGCGGCACGCCGGAGATGCCGCCGAGCATGATGCCGCGCCCGCCCGCGAACGTCTCCAGGTACCGGGCGGCGATCTGCACGGCCATCGACCCCATGATCTCGTGCATCATCCGGACGATCGGCAGCGTGCCGTCGGAGTCGCGGATGAACTCGAAGGCGATGCCCGTCACGCCCAGATCCATCAGCCGCCGCAGGTGCGACGGGTCGGTTCCGCCCAGATGCAGCGCCGAAACGAGCGTCTGTTTTTCGCGCAAGAAGGCCAGTTCGGCCTCGCAGGGCGGCCCGACTTTGGCGACGAGGTCGGCCGCTTGGTACAGCCGTTCGGCGGACTCCACGATCTCGGCCCCGGCGTCGGCGTAGGCTTGGTCGTCGAAGCCCGCGCCCGCGCCCGCGTGGGTCTCGAGAAACACCTCGTGGCCGTCGGCCACCAGCGTCTCGACGCCCGACGGCGCAAGGGCCACGCGCCGCTCCTCGTTCGACACTTCGCGCGGGATGCCGATGCGCAGGCGTTGCCGCCCGCTGCCCACTTCGGCGCGGCGGGGCAGCGTGGCGACGGCGGCGTCGAGGGCGGTGCCGTGAAAAGCAGGGATTTCCATACGGGCAGATGCGAGGGGGCAAGATACGGGTTTGATGCCGTTGGCTTGGGGCGATCTACGCGCCAGCGGCCAGACGCCAGAGCAGCACGCCGCCCGCCACCCCGACGTTCAGGCTCTCCGCGCCGCGCCGCCGGGGGCTTCCGGGAATCGTGATCGGATCGTCGAGGAGGGCGGTGACTTCCGGGCAAAGGCCGTGCCCTTCGCTGCCCACCACAAGCACCGTCCGTTCCGCCGGCTGCCACGCCGCCGCGTCCTGGCCGTCCATCGTCGCTCCGGCAACCCGTCCGTCTTCGCCTCGCCACGCCCGGAGCGTCCCGGCGAGGTCGGCGGCGCGCACGAGCGGCACGTCCCACAGCCCGCCCATGGCGCTTCGGACGACCTTCGGGCTGAACAGATCCGCCGTGCCCGGCCCGGCCACCACCGCGTCGAGACCGAACCACGCGGCGGTGCGCACGAGCGTCCCGACGTTTCCGGGGTCTTGGACGCCGTCGAGCGCCAGCACGCGCCGGGCGGCGGAAAGGTCGGCGGGCGACGGCTGCCGCGCCACGGCCACCACGCCCTGCGACGTCTCCACCGACGAGATCCGGTCGAGGTCGCGGGTCGCAGCGGTGTGCACGGGCGCGGCGGTGCGCGCGGCCAGCGCGTGCACCCGGGGCAACTCCGCCGCTTCCGCCGACACGACCAGCTCCACGAGGTCGGCTCCCGCGTCGAGCGCCGCCTCGACGCTTCGGACGCCTTCCAGCAGCAAGACGCCCTGCTCGTCGCGCTCGCGGCGGCGGCTGAGTTGCGAGATCGCGTGCAGTCGGGCGCGGGAGAGCATCGATAGACCGGGAGAAAGGGGTGGGGCAAGGGGAACCGGACGCTTGGCGTTGGTTCCCGCTCCCGGCCAACCGTCCGCCGTGCCGTAGATTTCCCCGATGCGCCTCGTCCCTGCCCTGCTTTTCGCCGCCGCCGTGCCCGCGATGGCCCAGACGCCCACCAACGCGGCGGTGTTAGGGCGGCTGGCCGATGCGTGCGTGGCCGAAGCGGGGGCGATGCCCGCGCTCGTGCGGCTGCGCGTGGACGCGCCGTACCTCCGCAGCGCCGTCGTTACCGGGCTGGCCGCACGCGGCACGCAGTCCGTCGTTGCCGACACCGCAGCGGGCCGCGCCCGTCTGGCGCTCGTGCCCGAAGCCCTGTCCGTGGTGTATGCCCGAAGCGGGCGCGGGCGGCTGCAACGCACGGTCACGCTGCGCGCGCGTCTCGCCCTCGACGACGCGGCGGGCGTCCGCACGCTCGACCGTCCGTGCCAGCAACAGGCGGTGGACGTCGTCGCAGCCCGCGACCGGGCGCGGCTCGAAGATTCGGCGCTGCCCGAAACCGTCGGGGCGGGGCCGGGGCGCTCGGCGTGGTCGTCGGCGGTGCAGACCGGCCTTGCCGCCGGGGCCGTTGTGGTGAGCACGTTGCTGCTCTTTAACCTGCGCAGCCGATGAAATGGGTCGTCGGCTGGATGATGCTCGCCGCCATCGCCGGGTGCGCCAATCCGCTGCCGCCCACCGGCGGCCCGGAAGATCGTACGCCGCCGCGCCTCGCCCGCGCCGATCCGGACACCAACGCCGTCAACGTGACGTCCGGAACCGTCCGCCTCGTCTTTTCCGAACCCGTGGACGAGGCCAGCGTGGTGCGCAGCCTGTCGGTGACACCCGACCTCGACCGCGCGCCCGAACTCTCGCTCCGACGGCGGCGCGAGGCCACCATCCGCCTCGGCGCGCTCCGTCCGAACACGACGTACGTCCTCACCTTCGACACCAACCTGCGCGACGAGCGCGGCGTCGCCCTCGCCACGCCTCTCGTCTACGCCTTCTCGACCGGCCCGCGCATCAGCCGGGGCGAAGTGGCCGGGCGCGTGGTGGACGCGGCCACCGGCCAGCCGCGCAACGGAGTGGACGTGCTGGGCTACATCGGCCACACCCCTGCCGCCGACACCTTGCCCGCCCGCTCCGATGTGCGCACGCAGACCGGCGCGAATGGAGCCTTCCGCCTGTCGTACCTCGGCCCGGCCCCGCTGTACGTCGTCGCCCTCGACGACCGCAACCGCAACCGCCGCCCCGACGCCGGGGAGGCCTTTGCCGCGCCGCTGCTGCCCCAAATCCGCCCGTCCGAGACCGCCGTGGACTCGTCGCTGGTGTGGACGATTGCCCTGCCCGACACCGCCGCCGCGCGCGCCGAGCGTGCCCGCTCGTTTGGCCCCAGCCGCCACGCCGTGCGCTTCTCCCGCGCCGTGTTCGTGCTGGAGACGACCGACTGGACGGTGCGCGATTCGTCGGGGCAGACGGTGCCGGTGCGGGCCGTTTGGCGCGACGGCGCAGACGCCCGCCAAGTCGTTTTCGCCACCGACGCGCTGCCGCCGCGCCCCGTGACCGTGTCGCCGGGGCCGGTCGTCGATTCGCTCGGACGGACGGCCCGCCTCGCGCCGCTTCGCCTTGTCCCATCGGCCAGCCGCGACACGCTGCGGATGCGCTTCCTCGGATTCTCCGACGCAATAGTAGACGAAGACAGCGCCGGACGCTTCCGCCCGTGCCTCCGCTTTTCGCGCCTCGACGCCGCCGCTCCGACTGTCACCGCCACCGACACGCTCGGCCAGCCGCAGCCGCTCGCGCTCGTCCAAACCGACAACGACGCGGCCTATTTCGTCGAGACGGCGCTTCCGGCGACGATTCGCGTGGACGGGCGGCCGTTCGGGCAAGACACGACGTTCGCGCAGCGCTTCGACGCCCGCAGCGACCGGACGCTCGGCAGCCTCTCCGGCGTGGTGCGCCGCCCGGACGACGAAGACGGGCCGATCGTGGTGGAAGCCGTGGGCGAGACGCGCCGCTACCGCACGCTCGCCGCCCCCGACGGCACCTTCGCCGTCCCGCGTCTTCCTGCCGGAGCCTACCGCCTCGAAGCGTTCCTCGACCGCGACGGCGACGGGCGGTGGACGCCAGGACGCCTCGCGCCGTACCGTCCGCCCGAGCCGCTGCTCCGCCTCGACGCGCCGCAGACGGTACGCGCGCGCTGGGACGCCGCCCTGCCGGATACGCTGGCGTTTTGAGACGATCCCCGTCACATCCAAGCCTCATCTTCTCGTGCCCTACCTCGACCTGCTTCCGTCCGCTGCGGCGATGCGCGCCGCCGACGCGGCTGCCGTGGCGGCGGGGCTGACGGCGTTCGCGCTGATGGAAAACGCCGGTCGCGCCGCCGCGCAGCACCTGCTGGCAAGCCTGCTTCCCGAGCACACCGTCCTCGTCGCGTGCGGGCGTGGCGGCAACGGCGGCGACGGTTTCGCGATGGCGCGGGCACTGGCCGAGGCGGGCGTCTACGTCGAGGTGTGGATGGCGCACCCGCCCGCCGCGCTCCGAGACGACGCCCGACAGCATTACGACCTGCTCCAACGCCTCGCGCCCGATCTGCCCGGCTATTTGGCGTTTGTCACCGAGGAGACGATGGGGCCGGACTTTACCTACGGCGTGGACGCGCTGCTCGGCACGGGCCAGACGGGGCCGCTTCGTCCGCCCGAAGCCTACGGCGCGGCGCTGCTGCGGAGCCGCGCGAGTCTGCTCGTGGCGCTCGACGTGCCGGCGGGATTGAACGCCGGCACGGGCGTTGCCGCCGACGGCGCAGTGACGGCGTTGGAGACGCTGACGTTCGCCGCCGAAAAGCCCGGCCTGCGCCTCCACGACGGCCCGGCGCACGCGGGCGTGGTGACGGTGCTGCCCATCGGCCTGCCCGCGCCGCTGCTCGAACGGATGCTGGCGGCTCACGGCGGCGCATTCGCTTCAACCGACGACTGGGCACGGGCCGTCCAGCCCCGCCGCGCCGCCGACGCGCACAAGTTTTCGGCGGGGACGGCGCTCGTCGTGGCCGGATCGGACGCCTACCTCGGCGCACCTCGACTGGCCGCCACCGCTGCTGCCCGAGCGGGCGCAGGCTACGTCCGACTTGTCACCGCCGCCGACGCCGTGCCGCTCGTCGCCCCGTCGATGCTTGACATTCCCACGACCGCGTGGCCTCTTGCCCCCGACGGCGGCCTTGACCCGACGGCCATCGAGACGACTGTGCGCGAGATGCTGCGGAAAACGAACGCGCTCGTCGTCGGCCCCGGCCTCGGGCGCGCCGCCTCGACGCAAGAAGCCGTTCGACGCCTGCTCCTTGCCTTCGACGGCCCGGCAGTGATCGACGCCGACGCCCTCGCCGCCGTCACGCCCGACTTTCTGCGCGACCACGCTTCCGGACGCTGGGTCGTGACGCCGCACGCGGGCGAGCTGGCACGGCTCGTCGGAACGGATCGGGTGGATCTGACCGACCGCGTGGCCGTCGCCCGCGACCTCGCCGCCCGCTGGAACGCCGTCGTGGTGCTCAAAGGCTTGCCCAGCGTCGTCGCCGAGCCGCCGTCGAAGGATCAACCGGGGCGCGTGGCCGTCTCGACGCCGCACAGCCCCGCCCTTGCCACCGCCGGTACGGGCGACGTGCTGGCCGGGATGATCGGTGGCTTTCTGGCCCAAGGCCTCTCGCCGTTCGACGCCGCCTTGCTGGCGCTGCACACCGGCGGGCGGGCGGCCCTACGCTACGCCCGCCGCCGCGCCGAAACCTCGATGCAAGCATCGGATCTGCTCCGTCTCGTTCCTCGCCTTCTCGCCCGCTGATGCGCCGTCTTTCGCTTGTCCTCGCTCTTGGTTGGACGCTCGTCCTGCTCGTTGGCATGCTCATCCCAGGGGCGGGCACCCCCGAGGTGTTCAGCGCCCACGACAAGATCACCCACATCGGCGTGTTCTTCGTCTTCGCGCTGCTTTGGGCCCTGGCACTACCGCCGCCGCGACGCTTCGCACGCGTGCTGCTGCTGAGCATCGCAGTGGCTGTGGGAACGGAAGCTCTCCAACACCTCCTGCCCATCGGCCGGTTCGGCGATCCATTCGACGCTGCCGCCGACCTAATCGGCGCACTCGTTGGACTGCTCGCGGCGCAGGTCGTAAACGTCCGGCGCGTTACCGCGTGAGGTGTTCGATGCCTTCGGGCGAGGCCACGAGCACATCCGTCGCCATTCCGACAAACAGGCCGTGGTCGAGGACGCCCGGCACGATCTTGATCGCCGCCGCCGTGATGGCCGGGTCGGTGAGACCACCGTCAAACGAGGCATCCAGAATCCAGAGGCCCTGATCCGTCACGACCGGCCCGTCTTTTCCGGAGCCTTCGCGCACGGCTACCGTCGCGCCGAGCGCTTCGAGAATCGCCGCAACGGGCGTAACCGCCATCGGAAGCACTTCGACCGGTACGGGCATCTTTGTGCCGAGGCGGGGCACGCGCTTCGACGCGTCCACGAGCACGACAAACCGTGCCGCTTGCGCGGCCACGATCTTCTCCCGCGTCATCGCTGCGCCGCGTCCTTTGACAAGGTCGAGCGACGGCGAGACCTCGTCGGCACCGTCGAGCGCAAGATCAAGACTGGGCGTCTCCTCGAACGAGGTCAGCGGGATGCCGTGCTGGCGGGCAAGACGTTCGGCAGCAAACGAGGTTGGCACGCCGCGCACGCGCAGGCCGTTTTCCCGAATCCGCCGCCCGATCTCTTGGAGCGCGAAGGCCGTCGTCGAGCCGGTTCCAAGTCCCAGCGTCATCCCGTCTTCTACGAGCGCGGCGGCAGCCCGCCCCACGGCGGCTTTCAAATCGTCGGACATCTGAGTGTAGGGTGTATGTTGTCGTGTACGTTCCGTCTCTATACGCCATAAACCATACACGAACCTATTATTCGAACCGCAGCGCCTCAATCGGGTCGAGCCGTGCGGCCTTCCACGCCGGGTACACACCAAACACCACGCCGAAGAACGTGACGCCCACGAACGCGGTCAGCACCCAGCCCCACGGCACGGTCGGGGCCGTATCGAAGAAGAATGCCAGCAGGTTGGCCGTGAGCACGCCCGCCACCACGCCCACCACCGCGCCCACCTGGCACAGCACCACCGCCTCGATCAGAAACTGGCGCAGCACGTCGGAGCGCCGCGCGCCGAGGCTCTTGCGAATGCCGATCTCGCGGGTGCGCTCGGTGACGGACACGAGCATGATGTTCATGATGCCGATGCCGGCGGCCAAGAGCGTGAGCAGCCCGATGCCCGCGCCGCCGATGGTTAGGCCGTTGGTGAGCGTCTTCATCTCGCCGATGGACGACTCGCTCGTCTGCAAGCTAAAGTTGTTCGTCTCGCCCGGCTGCACCTGCCGAATCACCCGGAGCGCCCCAATCACGTCCTGCGAAATCCCGGTGACGAGTGCCGCCGACGGCGCACGAACCTTCAGCGACAGGTCGCGCTCGGGGTTGCCGTAGATGCCGAACAGCCGGGTGATGGGCGTGAGCGCCATCAGGTCGGGATCCATTCCACCAAAGCCCGTCGAGCCTTTTTTCTTGAGCACCCCGACGACGAGGTAGCGGCCCCGGTCGGCCACGATTTCCTGCCCGATGGGGTTTCGGTCGGCGAACAGCTTGTCGGCGAGGCTTGCACCCAGCACCGCCACCGGCCGGGCGAACTGCACGTCTTCGGACGTGAGGTTGCGGCCTTTGTCGAGGTCGTAGCCGTTGGAGGTTGCCCATTCCTCGTTCGTGCCGTAAAGCTGCACGTTGGGGTCGGTGATCACCGTTCCGGCGCGAAACCGCACGTTGTTTTCCTGCGCTTCGGGTGCAAGTGCCGCCTTGGTGCCGATGCGCTCGCCGAGGCGCAACACCTCGTCGTAGGTCAGCGGCGTGTAGTTCACGCGCTCGTGCCGCCCCTCGTTGCGCACCTCCGGATAGCTGGTCACCGTGATGCTCGTCGAACCGAACGATTCGATGGTGGTGGTGATGGACGACTCGATCACCTTCACCGCCGTCACCGACACGATGATGGCAAACACGCCAATCACCATCCCCAGCAGCGTCAGCGCCGACCGGAGCTTCGAGGCCCGGAGAGCCCCAAAGGCCATCGCAACGAGTTCGGAGAAGGGCATAAGGCGAAGTTCGGAGAGCGAAAATGGAGGTTCGAAGAGCGAACGTAGAGACGTCCCAAGGCAGCGTCTCCCAGCGACCGGCAGCCTATTCGTACCGCAACGCTTCGATGGGGTTGGCACGAGAGGCCCGCCACGCCGGGAGGAGGCCGAAGGTGAGGCCCACCAGCACGCAGATCGTGAAGGCCAGCACGACGATCCCCGGCGAGAGCGCAGCGGTAAAGACGCGGTTGATGAGTGCTGTGACGCCCACCGACAGCCCAATTCCGATCACTCCGCCGATGAGGCACACCACGACGGCTTCGAGCAGAAACTGCAGCAAGATGGCGCGACGCGGTGCACCAAGCGCCTTGCGGATGCCGATCTCGCGGGTGCGTTCTTTCACCGACACGAACATGATGTTCATCACCCCGATGCCACCCACCACCAGCGCCAGCGCCGTCAGGAAGAGGCCCACGCCGTAGATCGTCGCCTTGGTCGCCGCCACCATATCGCGCAGCGCGTCGATGCGGGCCACGGAGAAGTTGTCGTCCTCGCGGGCGTCGAGGCCGCGCACGGTGCGTCCGATGCCGATCAGCTCGTCTTCCGCCTTTGGAATGCTCGGCCCGTCTTTCGCCCGGACCTGCAAGGCGTAGCCGGTCTGCCCAAACATCCGCTCAAACGTGTTGATGGGCATCTGCACCTGATTGTCGAAGGATTCGAGGCCGAGGAACTTGCCCTGTTTGGCGAGCACTCCGATCACTTCGAAGCGCTGCCCGTTGATGCGAATGTGCTTGCCGATAGGGTTCTCGGTGGGGAAGAGCGCGTCTTGCACGTCTTTGCCGATCACCACCACGAAACGTGCCGCCGCGTTGTCCAGATCGGTGTAGAAGCGTCCGGCGTCCAGCTCGATGCCGGCCACCCGGACGATGTCGCCGGTGGAGGCGCGAATCATCACCCCGGAAGCGGTGGCATCGCCGTAGGTGATGCGGCCCATGCCGCCGGTGAGCACCGCCGCGCCCTCGGAAAAGGCGGCCCGGGTGTTGACTTCCTCGGCGTACCGATCCATCTCGGCACGGGTGAACTCGGGGCGGCGTTCGTACTTCCACCACTCCGACGGCGGAATAAAGGCCGGCGTACGCTGGACGTAGAGCGCGTTGGTGCCGAGCATCGCGAGGCTCCGGTCGAACGCGCGCTCCATCCCGTTGATGGTGGTGAAGGTGCTCGTCACCATCACGATGCCGATCACGATGCCCAGCGTGGTGAGCAGCGCCCGCATCTTGTTCTGCCGCACCGCCGACAGCGCTGAGCGAAAGCCTTCGCGGAGTTGGTAGAGGAGGGCGCGCACGGGAGCAGGGTGGAGAAGGGCGACGGTGTCGGCTACGGAGCGATCCGGTGGAAGGTTGCGGATGGGTTTCTGGCTTCTGGTTGGAACCAAGGTCAAGGGCCAAGTTCCAAATGGCGTCCCACGGTTCGCTTTGCGGTACCTTCGGTTCACACTTCGCACTTCTACTTCTATGGCCGGAAGCCTCGTTGGTGAGTTCTGGGCGTTTCTGCGGACGCGCAAAAAGTTCTGGCTTGCGCCGTTAATCCTCGTGCTTCTGCTGCTAAGCGCCCTCATCGTCGCCACGGCAGGCAGCTCGCTCGCGCCGTTCATCTACGCGCTGTTCTGAGACGGGACGGCGTTCGTCCCTACGAAGAGCAGCATCGCTCCCCGGACTCTCCGCCTCTTGTTTCGTCGCTCAAACCTTGAGCTTCGCCCCATGCCTCCTCCTCGCACCGCTGCGCCACGCACCGTGAAGGTGGGCCTCGTCCAGATGGCGATGGCCGACGACGTGCCCGGCAACGTCGCCAAGGCCGAACGGCTCGTCCGGCAGGCGGTCGATGGTGGCGCAGAGATCGTCTGCCTACCCGAATTGTTCGCCGGGCCGTACTTCTGCCAGACCGAAGACCACGCGATGTTCGGCTACGCCGAACCCGTGCCCGGCCCTACCACCGAACGTTTCGAGGTGCTGGCCAAGGAGCTGGGCGCAACGATTCTCGTGAGCCTCTTCGAAAAGCGCGCCGAGGGGCTTTACCACAACACGCTGGCCGTCGTGCACCCGCAGGCCGGCTACCTCGGCAAGTACCGGAAGATGCACATTCCGGACGATCCGCTCTTCTACGAGAAGTTCTACTTCACCCCCGGCGACCTCGGCTTCAAGGTGTTCGACTCGCCCAAGGCGAAGGTCGGCACCCTCGTCTGCTGGGATCAGTGGTACCCGGAGGCGGCGCGGCTCACGGCAATGCTGGGCGCGGAGATTCTGTTTTACCCAACGGCCATCGGCTGGCTGCCGGAGGAACGAGACGCATACGGCGCGGCCCAGCACGACTCGTGGGAAGTGATCCAGCGCAGCCACGCCGTCGCCAACGGCTGCTACGTCGTGTCGGTCAACCGCATCGGCTTCGAGCCGACGCCCGGGGGCGCAGCCGACGACGGCATCGTCTTCTGGGGCCAGTCGTTCGTGTGCGGCCCCGATGGACAGGTGATCCGACGGCTCTCGCCCGACCAAGAAGAAGTGGCTGTCGTAGAACTCGACCTCGCACGCCTCGACGAGCAGCGCACCGTCTGGCCGTTCCTGCGCGACCGCCGGATCGACGCCTACGGCCCCATCACCAAACGGTATTTGGACGACGAATCGTGACCGATAGCCGTCGCGTTACGTCGGCTGTTCGATGTGAAAGACCTCGCGTAGACCGCGGGAAACCGGACTGAAATCGTCGTTCGACGGCATGATCTCGCTCATGTGACGCCACCACCGCTGGCACACATCGGTCTGCGCCACCGCGTCCCACAACGCGCGGTCTTCGATCTCGGCGTAGGCAAACAGCTGACTGGTGGGCGGGTCGAGGAAGATGGAGTAGCTGCTGACGCCGTGCGCTTTGAGCACGCTCTCCAGTTCGGGCCAGATCGGGTTGTGGCGCTCGGCGTACTCGTGGTGTTTTGCCGGATCCACCTGCATAACAAAGGCGATGCGAAGCATAGTTGCTGCTGAAAAGACCAAGCCAAGGCCCCCTCTGCCGCGGCGCGAGGAAAAGCCGACGAAGCGGGCAAGGTAGACGCTGCGCTTCGATTGAAGCAAGCGTTGCGCGCCCAGCGCCTTGCGGAGAGGCCGTTTCTACGCCCCGGCAGCCGCCCGCGCCGTCGGATTGGGCGTGGGCTCCCCAATCTTCCGCAGCGTGTTGCGATCGGAATGGTGAAACGGCTCGTCTTGGCCCAAGACGATCAAGACGGTGTCCTGCTCGTACGACCATGTCCCATCGTCGTGGATCGTTACCGCGATGGTGTAGCGCTCGGTGCGGAAGGCGTGCTCCAAAAACGGATTGGACACGATTCCGTTCGTGTGCGATCCTCGAACGGCCTCCAGACGAAACGTCTTCGCGTCCGCCGCCGCCGTCCCCATCGCCATCACCGTTTGCCCGCGCGGGATCGAGACCGTCTGGATCAACGTGCCCGTTGCAGGCTCCCACAGCCAGTAGCCGACTTGGTCGTGGAAGGTCGCGGTTTCGTCGGGCTTGACGATGCGCGTGTGGTAGCGCAGGCCGTAGAGCAGCTGCGGCCCGTTCGTCTGCGCGTCGATGGGCTGCAACGCGATGTGTTCGACGAACGCTTGCGCCTCCGGCCCGTCGGCCTTGGGGTTGATGTCGAGCGAGCGGTCGCCCGCCCAAATGCCCGCCATCCCGGCGAGCGGCCCCAGGTTCGCCAGCGTATTGACGTCCGGCTCAGGCTCGGTGTAGATGTCGCGGTGGAAGCTTTGCATACGATCGCCGAAGGTTCAAGGCCAACCTTCCGACGCGGCGACGCACGCCGCGCCCGGCAACGAATCTACGCCGCAACACCCCCCAACGTGACGCCTCCCCCTTGCGCTGCTCGAGGCGAAGGGGCGCGACCTCCAGAAGGTTGGACGAAGCGTTCGGACAAGATGCGCACGTTCGTCTTTCGTGCCGCCGCCCCTCGTCCTTCAGCCAGCCCAGCCGCCGCCCGCCCGTACCCGCGTGAGCGCACCGTCTCGTCGGCGACGAGGTCGTCCATGTAGAGGAGACGACCGCCGTACAGCATCGTCATCACGCGGTAGCCCGCGACGGCGCGGACGGATCCTCGTCGATCAGCGCGGCCAAGCGGAAGCCCTCGCTCGCCATCAGGGCGCGCACGGCCGGGACGTAGTCCTCGCGTACGAAGTGCGAGCGGAGGCTCAGGGGTCGAGGTACCCATGAACGAACGCCCACGCCTCATCCAAGATGCCCCCTTCCCGCTGCGCTGCCGAAGCGGTGGGTTGTGCTGGCCGTGGCAACTGCCTACCTGCTATCGGCGGCGTGGCTTGAGGGTAATCTCAAACATCCCTTCTGTGAGCCGGAGGGTATCTGGCAGACGCTGAGAGCGCTCGTTTCGTGGAAGCTGCGCAACCAAGGTAGCCTCAAACGAGGCTCGAAACCGCCCGGAAGTAGAGTCCGCCTCCAATACCCGCAGTTCTCCAGATGATGTAGCAGAGGGAGACCATTGCTGAATCACCCCATCCCCTTGGTTCTCCAAGAATACTATTAGGTGTCGATTTTGCGCAGCATCTCCTGATTTTCTAGTATCTCCCTCGACATATTCATCAGATTTGTCCGATACAAAAAACATATGATCGTACATTGGATATCCCTCAAGATTCTTATTTTTAATCACAAGTTGCAAGTATCCATCTAGAGTATAATAAGCCTCGTCGCTTCATGGGCGATCATTGAGAAGCCCATAGAAAATACCCTCAGACTTCCTCAGTTTACAATGAAACGAACGGTGCGCTGCTGCCTGGAATCCGAAAGTTAGCCCGACCATCGGGAGTTAGTCGGGCCAAAGAGATGGGTTAGCCTGCTCAGTTGATGAGCGCAATGATAAGCGTCAGCTCGCAACTCGTGCGGTCTATCACGACGTACTCGACGAAGAACTCCTGGATCACCCAATCCCCGGAGACCATATAGTCACGGTCGTCCATTCCCAGACGTAAACGGAAAACTTCTACCTGATGCTTCTCCAGCCGAGCAGCGAGTGCCTGCACCTGCTCCCACGCCCTAGGTGAGTACGGCCTGTCTCCTGGGCTCCTCGGACCGTATATCTTCTCATAGTCGGGGATTTCGGGCCGCGCCTTGCCCAACACCTCCTGCATCTCTTCCCGCATACCCTCAACACTGGCCCGTTCGTAGACATCCGGGCTCAGACGCTCCAAATCAAACGGACCGTGCTGAGGGGGGTTCGCTACTGCTCCCTCTGGCACTGGCGGGCGTACCCATCCTTCAGGAAGTGGGGGTGAGTCTTCACCCACGAGCCAGTCGTCGTACTCCGGATCCGCGATCATACCGGCAAGCACAGCCTCCGACGGCGCACCGCAAAGCGGCGCAGGAATGGCGTACGTTCGCGTTCGGGTGTGCAGATAGCCCTGCACAGGCGCTTGATGCGCCGAAAGCCGAATCATTTTCATCGCGCTCTACCGGAAATCGAAACGGATCTTGAACTCCCTGAAGTTCGCCGGGTCTGGATTGGGAAACACCTGTATAGCAGGATTCCCAGAAGAAGTATCCACCCAGTAGTAGTTGTAGCTCGTGCCTCCCACAGGTATACGCCACCCCGTCTGGACACCAGTATTTCCGTTGTATAGCGGCAGACGGTTGATTCCTGTGCCTCGCTCCAAGCTGGTGAACACCGCATCGGCGCTCGCCCCAGGTATACGCAGGTTGTTGCCATCAGGGGTACGGGTCAACCTCGCCACAGACATAAAGTCATCGGTGGAGCCGACGGACTCTGCGATCTGCCTGAAGAACGACGTCCCAACCGAGGACTCGGCCAGATACCGAAAGATAGGCGTTCCTTTGACGGCCGACACGAAGCCCTGTAGCGCCCCGATCCGGTCCAGCCCCTTCAGAAGATCGTCGCCCTTGAAGCCAACCGCAAAGTCCAGCGCACAGTTCACAATCGAGGTGATGTTGCCTTGGGTCAGCGCCTCCGACACGTCGCCCACGCATCCCACGATCGTATCCCACTCCTCCCCCAGCATCCGCTTCCACGAACTCAGCTTCGTTAGGTCCTCGCCTCGGTCTGCCGCGGCCCAGAGCTTGCGCGCCAACTTCACCACCTTGCCCCAGCCCTCATACGTGTAGCCTTCGGGAACTGGCCCGATGCCGTCTGGGTCAAGCCCCAGACAGATCGCTCGCTCCCGAGACTCTTGATAGGACGCACACGGATGCGGCGGGCATTGCAGGCCATTGAGGTCCCGCTCGTACATATCCTCATTGGGGTCTGGATCACTCCCCGTCTTGCCCATCCGAACGCCAATCGACAGATTCCAGTACGCCTCGCACATCCCTGCCGTGTTCGAGCCGCCACCGCCTCCGCCTGAACCATCGTAGATGTAGATCGTCGGCGCGGGGGTGCAGACCGTCTCGTAGGTGCTGTACGACACCCGGCACGTCGTCTCGCCACACGTCCCGTCCCCCGTGTGGCACATATACTGGCACTCGTAGTGGTCGAGACGGTACGTGATGCACTCCGAACTGGCTTGCACGCTGCTCCGAATCGGAAGAATGCTCGGTTGGCCTGCAAGTGGCTTATGATTGGGCATGAGTTCGAACGCGGGCACGAGGCGTGTCAGCGGCGCGTGGTCGGTGCTGTCGGCGGATTCGCCCTGCCACGCAGCCCCCGCACGCTGCGGAAATTCGCGTAGCACCCGGCGCACGAGCGCCTCGGCCCCCGGCGTGTCCGGAATCACGCACCGCGCGTCGCGCACGATGGCAGGCGTCGCACGGGGCGCAGCCGCGTAGAGGTCTGCGCTCGACAGGCGCACATGCAGCACCCGGTAGCCGTTGCCGGGCGCGAGCAGGCTGTCGGGAAACGTGAGGGCTACGCGGCGCAGCGCATAGGCTGCCACGGCTCCCGTGTGCAGGTCACGCTCCAGCCCGTCCACGTTGGGGCTGGTAAGGTAGCAGCCGTAGCGGGGAGTAGAGCGTGTTTTGCCGAGTCCGTCGGTGAAGAGGCCTTGCTGGGCGGGAAGCGTTTCGACGCGCAGTTCGGCGTTGCGGGGCATCTCGCGCCGGTCGGAGACGCTATCGCATCCGACGAGTGCGAGGCTCACGCACAGGCCGAAGAGCCAGAACAGCAAGGAGGAGGAACGCATAGTCGCAGAGAGGCTAACCAAGGATTGAGCGGATGGCTCGTCGCGTCATGCGAGCGGAGCGTCAGCATAATACATGTAACATACAGCGCTAAAGCGGATGGCGCAACGACCAAGAATGCACGCCGCACGTCTTTTTTACTGGAGAGGTTACGCACGGGCGCGATACGGCACCCGGACGGCATCGTGCCTCGCCGAACGCCTCGCGCCCGCGTGACCCGCGACGCCGTAGGCGTCGGGCGCAAAGCGGGGCATCGGGCGTTCAGGGCGCATGGACGCTCCGGACGCCGCCTACGACGACGCTGCCCTCTACGGCAAAGACCCCACCCCGGGACTCGTGGACGTGGTCGCCGTCCGCGACGCGCCCGACTCTGCCCCGGCCACGGTGCGCCTCTACCGGCGCGCGCCCGACGGATCGCTCGTCGCCGAAGACGACCGGGTCTACCCGTTCTTCTTCCTCTCGGACGACACGCTCCTCGACGGCCTGCCGAAGACGTACAAGCTCCAGCCCCTCGGCGGCGACGCGTTCTTCCGCTTCGTCGTAGTGTTCAACACGTGGCGGCACTACTACGACGCGCTCCGCCACCTCGACACCGCCACCGAGTCCCGCGAGCGCCGCCCCGACGAGGTGTACCGCGTGGGCAGCCCGGCGCAGCAGTACCTGATGCAGACCGGGCGGACGCTCTTCAAGGGGATGACGCTGGAGGATCTGCACCGTCTCCAGTTCGACCTCGAAGTGGTGTCGGAGGGCGGCTTTCCCAGCGCCGACCGCCCGAACGACGCCGTCGTGATCGTCGCGCTCTCCGACAACCGGGGCTGGAGCCTGCTCCTCCATTCCAAAGACCACGGCGACGAGGCCCGGCTGCTCCGCGAGGCGCTCGACGCCATCCGAGAGCGCGACCCGGACGTGCTCGAAGGTCACAACTGTTACGCCTTCGACCTTCCGTACTTCGAGACGCGCTGCCGGCGGCACGGCATCCCGTTTGCCCTCGGGCGCGACGGCTCCACGCCCCGGTCGTTTCCGGCCCAGATGCGCTTCGCCGAGCGATCCATCGAGTACCCCGCCTACGAGATCGCCGGGCGGCACATCGTGGACACGCTCTTCCAGGTGATGTCGTACGACGTGACCAAGCGCGACCTGCCCGGCTACGGCCTGAAGGTCGTGGCCAAGTACTTCGGCTTCGCGCCCGAGGGCCGCACCTACGTCGACGGCGACCAGATCGGCGAGACGTGGCGCACCGACCCCGACCGGCTGCTCGCCTACGCGCTCGACGACGTGATCGAGACCGAACGGATCGCCCGGCACCTCTCCGGCGCGTCGTTCTACCTCACCCAGATGCTGCCGATGCCGTACGGGCAGGCCGCCCGCACCGGCCCGGCGGCCAAGATCGAGGCGCTGTTCGTGCGCGAGTACCTGCGGCAGCGGCGGAGCTTCCCCAAGCCCGAGTGGGGCAGCCAGACGGTGGGCGGCTACACGGACGTGTTCGCCACCGGCGTGTTCGGGTCGATTGTCTATGCCGACGTCGAGAGCCTGTATCCGTCGATTATGCTGGAGTTCGACGTTCGGCCCCGCTCCGACACCCTCGGCCTGTTTCCGTCGCTGCTGAGGCGGCTGCGGGATTTGCGGATCGAGACGAAACGCGCCGCCCGCGTCGCCGACACGCCCGACGAGCGCTCGTCGCTGGACGCCCGGCAGGCGTCGTACAAAATACTCATCAACAGTTTTTACGGCTACCTCGCGTTCGGCTTTGGGTCGTTCAACGACTTCGCCGAGGCCGACCGCGTGGCCGCCACCGGGCAGGAGCTGCTGCGGGCGGTGATCCGGGCGCTCGTCGAGCGCGGGGCGACGGTGGTGGAGGTGGACACCGACGGCGTGCTGTTCGTGCCGCCGCCCGATCTGCCGCACACCGCCGAGGCGGAGGAGGCGTTCGTCGTGGCGCTCAACGACGTGCTGCCCTCCGGCATCCGCATCGCCTACGAGGGCCGGGCGGCGAAAATGCTGTCGTACAAGAAGAAGAACTACGCGCTGCTGGACGACGACGGGACGATCAAGTTCAAGGGATCGTCGCTGGTGTCGCGCTCCATCGAGCGGTTCGGTCGGGCGTTCGTGGCCGAGGCCATCCGGCTGCTGCTGGACGAGGACGTGGGCGGCCTCCACCGGCTGTATGTGACGACCCGCGAACGCATCCTCGCCCGCGACTGGAAGGGGGTGGAGAGCTTCGCCCGCACCGAGACGCTCAAGGATCCGGTCGAGCAGTACCGCGCCGACGTGGAGGCCGGCAAGCGCAGCCGCGCCGCGTCCTACGAACTGGCCATCCAGCAGGCTGAGGAAACCGGGTTACCCGTGAAGGTGGGCGACCGGGTGACGTACTACGTGACCGGCACGACGGCGTCGGTGACGACCTTCGAAAACGCCCACCTCGCCCGGTTTTGGACGCCCGACGCCCCCGACGAGAACACGGCCTACTACCTCAAACGCCTCGACGAATTCGCCCGCAAGTTCGACGTGTTCTTTACGCCCGAGGACTTCGCCCGCGTGTTCGCCCCGCCCGATTTGTTCGGCTTCGACGCCTCCGCGATCCGGCTGGTGCGACGCGTCCAAGACCCCGGAAGCGCCGTCGACGAAGTGCCGTTTTGATTCCCCGCGCGGAGTCAACCTGTTGGGTTGGCCCGGGCGTTATTCGGGCGAGGCCGCCGCCGGAACCGCCCATCGAGGCAAAGGGGCAGAGGCCGGGCGCGCGGTCTTACGCCCCGCAGCCTGCCCCGTGCTGCGTATTGCGGGGGTGCATGGGTAGTTACAACTTCGGTGTTGCACGGCTGAAACCATACACTACTTTGCACGCCGCCTTCTGCCGCCTAACGTTATGCGTCGCTACCTCCCGCTCGCCGGATTCATCCTGCTCTGCAACGCCGCCGGGGTGATTGGCTCGTTGCTCTTTGCCGACCAAATCCGTCCGTTCTATGCGGCGCTCACCAAGCCGCCTCTGTCCCCGCCGCCCACCGTGTTCGGGCCGGTTTGGACGATCCTCTACACGCTGATGGGCGTCGCGGTGTGGCGCATCTGGCAGCTGCCCGCCTCGGCGGAACGCACAGCAGCGCTGCGCCTCTTCGCCATCCAACTGGCGCTCAACGCCCTGTGGACGCCGCTCTTCTTCGGCCTGCAAAACCTGTGGGTCGCGCTCGTATGCATCGCGGCGGTGCTCGTGGCCATCGTCCTGACGATCCGCGCCTTCCGCCCCCTCGACGCCACGGCGGCTTGGCTGCTCGTGCCGTATCTCGCGTGGGTGGCGTTTGCAACGTACCTGAACGCGGGCGTGGCCGTCCTGAACGGCTGAGCGTCGCAAGGGGGGTGTTTTTTCGCGCCGAACGTACGAAATCGGCGGCTTCGGCGTCGTATTCTTGGGGTGAGAAAAAACTGGCACCCACGATACGTAACCGCCAACGCCCATGCCCGCGCCTCCGCACCTCGACCTGAGCCGCCGCGAGCGGCAGATTATGTTCATCGTGTACGAGCAGGGGCCGTCCACGGCGAGCGAAATCCTCGATCGGCTGCCCGACCCGCCGTCGTACTCGGCGGTGCGCACGATGCTGCGCATCTTGGAAGAAAAAGGCCACCTGCGCCACTACGAAGACGGCCCGCGCTACGTCTACCACGCCGTCACGCCCCGCGAGCAGGCCTCCAAGGGGGCGCTTCGCCAGGTGTTGCAGACGTTCTTCGATGGCTCGGCCGAGCAAGCGGTGGCGGCGCTGATCAAGATGGACGACCGGGTGGACGAGGCTACGCTCGACCGGCTCCAGCGCCTCATCGACGACGCACGCGGCGAGGGCCGCTGACGCTCTTCGTCTCTCTTCGATGGGACCTCGATTGGATGCCATCGATCCAGATTTGTAAACGGGTTGAGACGCTGCGGCGTCTTGTTCGGTAAGCGCTTCGCCTTGACGCTCCGATGACACTTGCTTCCGTTTCCGTATTGCTTCTGGTGGCCAAGGCCAGCGCCTTGCTGGCTGCCGCAGCCGTTCTGGCCACCGTGTGGCACAACCGCGCCGCCGCGCGCCGCCATGCCCTCTGGACCGGTGCCTTTGTAGGGCTGCTGCTGCTGCCCGTGGCGGCGCTTCTGACGCCGTCGTGGTATGCCGGATGGCTCGCCCAGCCGACGAACACGTCGGAGGCCCCCATCGATGCCGCCACCCCGCCCGCCGGTGCGCTCCCCGCGCTCCCTGCGCTGCCCGACCTTCCCGGCGCTCCGGCCTCCCCGTCAACCCAAACGCCGCTGCCGCTGGTACCGCTGATCTACGGCCTCGGCTTGTTCGGCGTGATGGGCTACGGTCTGCTCGGAGCTGCGCAGTTGCGGCGTTGGCGTCAAGGCTCGCTGCCGCACGCCGTCCTCACGGCAGAGGCTTCGGAACTGGCCGTGGCGCTGGGCATCCGCCGACCGGTGGCCGTGCGCATCGCCCCCGGCGTGCCCACACCGATGACGTGGGGCGTGCGCCGCCCGCTGGTGCTGATGCCCGCCGACGCGACGTCGTGGCCTGCCGAGCGGCGGCGCGTGGTGTTTCTGCACGAACTGGCGCATGTGGCTCGCTACGATGCGCTCTCCCAGACCGTGGCGTTTGTGGGATGCGCGGCGCTATGGTTTCATCCGCTGACGTGGTGGGGCGCGCACGCGATGCGCACCGAACGCGAGCGCGCCTGCGACGATCTCGTCCTGGCGCTGGGGACGCGCCCGTCGTCCTACGCGGCGCACCTCGTCGCCCTCGCACGCACGCTTCGCCCACGCGCGGTGCCAGCCTTCGCCGCCGCGGTTGTCCGGCAGAGCGAACTGGAACGGCGCGTTCGAGCCATCCTCGCGCCCACCCAGCACCGGGGTCGGATGGCGCGCGGACGGGCCGCAATGGCCATCGCCGGAGCGGCGGCCTTCACCTTCGCGCTGGCCGCCTTCCAGCCGTGGACCCGCCCGCAAACCGCCTCAACCCCGAAGCCACGCCGCGCCGCCGTCCCGACTCCCGAGCCGAACGTCCAAGAGATGACGGCGCTGCGCTTCCGCACGTCGCCCGGCGGCACGCTCACCCTCGACGCCGAAGCCGGTGCCGTGGAGGTGACGCCGTGGGCACGCAACGAGGTGGTGGTCGAAACGTGGAGCACCTTTGGAGGACGATTCCGCACCACCGGCCGCACGCAAGGCACCGGCGTACGCGTGGAAGGACGATGGGCCGAGGGCCGCGCCCCACGCTGGCAATCCTCCGACCGGCTGCGGTTCGTCGTGCGCGTACCGGCCCGCTACTCCGTGCACCTTTCGACGGCCGGCGGCTCGATTGCGGTGGCGCAACTCGACGGCGGCGTGACCGTCCGCACCGCAGGCGGCTCGGTAACGATTGACGGCGCAACCGGCCCGGTGCAGGCCGCCACGGCAGGCGGCTCTGTCACGGTCGGGCGCGTGGGTGGACGATTGGCCGTGGAAACCTCCGGCGGATCCATCCGGCTCAACGGCGGTGCAGGCGGTGCCCTTTCGGCCCAAACCGCAGGCGGATCCATCACGGCAACGATTCGTCACCGGCTGGACGCCCCCGTGACGCTTGAAACCTCCGGCGGCGCGGTCGCGCTGACGCTCCCCGCAGGCGTCAACGCCAACCTCGACGCCGAGGCGCAGGGAGGCCGCATCGCCAGCGACTTTGGCCCGGCGTCAAGCAGCCGCCTACGCACCACGCTGGGACAAGGCGGCCCGCTCGTACGGCTTCGTTCGACCGGAGGCAGCGTGGCCATTCGGCGCAGTTCGTCGGCCTCCATCTCCCAGCCGACCGACCGCATCGCCACGTCCACCCGCACCGCCGCCGCTTCGGCCACGCTCCAGCGTGCGGCAAAACCGGTACACGATGCCCCGATGCCGATCGACGACGCATGGGCCGAGCGCGAAGCCGACTTCCCCACGGTGCAGCTCACGCCCGTCGATGCGCCGCCCCTCGCTTCCGTGGTGCCTCCGGTGGCCATGCCCCAAGACGTCGCGCCGCTCCCAACCACCGAGGCCGAGGCAACCCCGTGGACGCCCGCAACACGGACGAGCGCGACAGGCCCCTCCAACACCGAGGAGCCGATGGCCCGCGTGCGCGTCGGAGCCAGCCTGAGCGCCGACAGCACCGCCCTGCCCGAACCGCCCGCGCCGGCAACCCGCCCGTCGAGCGTGCTGAACGACCTCGTCGGGCAAACCCTGTGATGCCTCATCTTTTGACACGACTGTAACCTTTCGACAGGCCGGTCGTCTTGTCTGCACACCCTCGACACCTCTTCGGCGTCCCCGAAACGGCGATCGGCTGTCTCGGTGCATGCTAAAAATTTGGCACATCATGAACCGTCCGTTACTGCTTGCCGCTCTGCTCGCGCTCCCGCCGACGGCGCTGGCGCAAACCTCCGTCCCGGCACCTCTGGAGATGGACGACCGCGGCCCGACCGCCGTGCGCATCGTCCGCACCGATGCCTCTCCGCGCGTGGACGGACGGCTCGACGATGCGGTCTGGCAGACGGCTCCGGCCTACGACGGCTTCCGCCGCGTCTTCCAGCGCGAGGGCGAACCGTCGGGGCAGCGCACGGTCGTGCGGTTCGCCTACGACGACGACGCCTTCTACGCCGCCGCGTGGCTCTACGACACCGCGCCCGATTCCATCTCGTCCCGCCTCTTCCGCCGCGACGAGGGCAACGACGGCGAATCCGACCGCTTCATTCTCTTCCTCGACACCTACCACGACCGCCGCAACGCCTACGGCTTCGGCGTCAACGCGGCGGGATCGATCGTTGATGTGACCTACGCCAACGACCGGGGCAACGGCGACGGCTCGTGGGACGGGGTGTGGGAGGGCAAGGCCGGGCGTTTCGACGGCGGCTGGACGGTGGAGATGCGCATTCCGTTCTCGCAGCTTCGCTTCCGCCGCGCCGACGTCCAGACGTGGGGCATCAACGCCTACCGCGAACTCCAGCGCGCCGGCGAGTTCTCGATGCTGCGCTACCTCAAGGAATCCGAGCCGGGCTTCATCTCGCGTTTCGCGGAGCTGCACGGCCTTGAGGGCGTGCGCCCGGGCTTGGGTTTTGAGCTGACGCCCTACGCCACGACGCGCTTTGACGTGACGCCTGCCGAGGCCGGCAACCCGTTCGACGACGGCACGCGCCTGCGCTTCGACGCCGGTGCCGACCTGAAGGCCCGGCTCACGAGCAATCTCACGCTCTCGGCCACCGTCAACCCCGACTTTGGGCAGGTCGAGGTCGACCCGGCGGAAGTCAACCTCTCGGCGTTCGAGACGTTTTACAGCGAGAAGCGTCCGTTCTTCGTCGAAGGCTCGTCGACGTTCGACTTCGCCGCAGGGCCGGGCGACAACAACGGCTGGAACTGGATCAACATGGATCCCTTTTACAGCCGCCGCATCGGGCGTGCGCCGCAGGGCGGGCCTCCGCAAAACGCCTTCGCCGACGTGCCGGAGTCGGCGCGGATTCTGGGCGCGACGAAGCTTACCGGGCAGATCGGACGCACCAACGTGGGCGTGCTGTCGGGCGTGACGGGCCGCACCTTCGCCGAGGTTTTGCCCGCCGTCGGCGCGTCCAATCGCCGCGTCGAGGTGGAGCCGCTGGCGCACTACGGCGTGGTTCGGGCACTCCGGGCCAGCGCGAGCGGGTCGCGGGGTCTTGGCGTGCTTGGCACGGCGGCCAACCGCTTCTTCGACGCGCCGTATCCGACCGACGCCAACCTTGAACGCGCCCTCAACCGGTCGGCCTACACGGTGGGTGTGGACGGCTGGCAGACGTTCGACCAAGGGCGGTGGATTCTCAAGGGGTGGCTCGTCGGGTCGCAGGTGAACGGCACCGAGGAGCGCATCGGGGCGCTGCAACGGTCGTCTACCCACTACCTCCAGCGCCCCGATCGCGAGGGCTTCCGCTACGACGCCACGCGGACGAGTCTGGCCGGGTGGGGCGGGCGCGTCCAGTTCATCCGCAACAGCGCGCCGTGGTTTGGCAGCGTGGCCGCAGGCGCGATCTCGCCGACGCTCGACTTCAACGACCTCGGCTTTTTGGGCCGCACCGACGTGGTGAACGGGCATGTGTTTGTCGGTCATCAAATCCGCCCACGCACCGGCCCGCTGCGCAACCGCACGCTGATGGCGGCGGTGTTCGGCAACAACACGTTCGACGGCGACGCCGTGAACCGGGGCTTCTGGAGCCGCGCCGAACTGCAAACGCGGGGCTTCTGGGACGTTGGGCTTGGCCTGAACCTCAACGCCGACGGCCTCGACCCGTACCGCACCCGTGGCGGCCCGCTGATGGTCAACAAGGGCGGCGTGGGGCTGTTTGGCAGCGTGAGCACCGACAGCCGCAAGCCGTGGCAGCTCGAATTCGACGTGTCGACCGAGATCGCTCCCGAAATCAACAGCGTCGGCGTCGAGCTGGGCTTGGACACTCGGGTGGGCGAAAACCTGCGCGTGAGCATCGGGCCGGAGGTCTTCCACGCCGTCTCGAAGATGCAGTGGGTGCGCAACCAGCCCGACGCGCTCATGACCGACACCTACGGCACGCGCTACGTCTTCTCCGACCTCGACCAGTGGCAGGCCAGCGCCAACGTGCGGGTGAACTGGACGTTCTCGCCCACGATGAGCCTCCAACTGTTCGCCCAGCCGCTCGTGGCCTCCGGCGACTACAGCGCCTTCAAGGAACTGGCCCGCACGCGCTCGTTTGATTTCAACGCCTACACGTTTGCCGAAGCCGACGGGCGGGTGACGGTCGATCCCGACGGCGCGAGCGGCGCGGCCCCGGCGTTCTCGTTCGGCAACCCCGACTTCCGGATCGCGTCGCTGCGCGGCAACGCCGTGTTCCGGTGGGAATACCGCCCCGGCTCGACGGTCTACCTGGTGTGGACGCAGAGCCGCGAGGGGTACGACCCGACCGGGACGTTCGAGGTTGGCCCCGCCGCGCGTCAGCTGTTCGATGCCGACGCCCAGCACATCTTCGCCGTCAAACTCACCTACTGGCTCGGGCGCTAATCGTCGGCGAAACGCCGCAGCATCGCCGACAGGGCCGGGCCGACGAGCAGGCCCTCGTGCCGCACCACGACGCGCCCGCGTCGGTCGATCACGAACGTCGTCGGGTAGACGGAGATGCCGCCGGGAAGCGCCGCCACGGCCTGCGCGCCGGGGTCGATGCCGACCGGAAACGGCAGGTTCTTGGGCGCGGCGTACGGGCCGACCACGTCCGCACCGCCGTCGTCGGTGGCTATGGCGACGAACGACACATCCGGGTGGTCGCGGGCGACCGATGCGAACATCGGCAGTTCGACGCGGCACGGGCCGCACCACGTCGCCCAGACGTTCACCACCGTCACGCGCCCGCGCTGCGCGGCGAGGTCGAACGGCTCACCCGACAGCGTGGGGACGACGAGCGCCGGGGCCGGGCCGAGGTCTTGCGTCTTCGACGGCCAGTAGCGCCACACGACGACGGCGACGAGCACCGCCGTGAGCGCCCACGACAGGCGGTTTTTCGTGCGCTCGGTCATCGGCACAGGGCGTCGAGTTCGGCGTGGGCCGCGAGGCCGTCGAGCCAATCCGCCGGGAAGACGCCGAGGCCGTGACGTGCCGCCAGCAGCGCTCCGACGAGCATCCCGACGGTGGCGGTGTCGCCGCCCGCGTTGATGGCCGAGAGAAGCGTGGCCTCGGGCACATCCGGGTTGCGCACGAACATCGCAAGGGCGAACGGCACGGCCTCGTCGGGGCGGTCGCCTGCGCCGTTGCACAGGTCGTTGAGGTCGAGCGGAAACCGATCGAGCTTGCCCGCGAGGCGCTGCATCCGGGCCGTCACCGGCGACGACGTATCAAGGCGTTGCGATGCTTCGACCAGATCGTTCCAGAAGCCGTCGCGGTCGAACGGGCGGTTGGCGGCGTGCGCCAACGCGAAGCGCACCAGATGCGCAGCCACACGCTCGTTCGACGCCAACCTGTCAGGTTCATTCGAACCTGACAGGTTACCCAGCGCGACGACCGCCGTCCGTGCCGCGCCGGTCACCTCTTCGGGCAGCGCCTCGCCGCGTTGCAACGCCAGCAGCGCCTCGGTGCGGCGTGTGCCGTGCCCGGCGGGCGTGCCGAACTGCTCGCTGGATGTCAACCCCTTGATACCCTTGTAGAAGAAGCGCACGTTCTGGTGGCTCAGACCGTCCACCGGCATCGCCAGCGCATCGCCGAGGGCCGCGCCAACGAGCGCATCGCAATCTGAACCGAGCATCGAAACAGGGGAGAGAGAAACGCCAAACTGGAACCGAGTGCCCGGCGTTGGTTCCACCGGAAACCCTCGCCCGATGCTTCGCGCCGCCCTCGCCGTCTTCCGCAAAGACCTCCGGCAGGAGTTGCGCCGCCGCGTGGCCGTCAACACGCTGGTCGTTTTTGCGCTGGCCACGGTGCTGGTGGTCTACTTCGCCACCGTCCGCGCTCCGCTCGACGGGCGGGCGCACGCGGCGCTGCTGTGGGTGATCGTCGTGTTCGCGGCGTCGGTGGGGCTGGGCCGGGCCTTCACGCAGGAAGTCGAGCAGGGCACGGATCTGCTGCTGCGCCAACATGTGCCGCCGGGCGCGGTGTACGCGGGCAAGTTGCTGTTCACGCTGCTGCTCACGGGCGTGCTCGGCGGCGTGGCGGCGGGCGTCTATGTGCTCGTCGTGGGCGTGGGCGTGCCCGAGCCGCTGCTGCTTGCGGCCACGCTCGCGCTCGGCGGGGCAGGCCTTGCGGCGGCCACCACGCTGCTCTCCGCGCTGATTGCCCGGGCGCAGGGCGGCGCGGCGCTCCTGCCGGTGCTGCTCTTCCCCGTGCTGGTGCCGCTGCTGCTTGCGGCGGTGCGGCTCACGCGGGCGGCGCTCGACGGCGGCTTCGGGTGGACGGGCACGCAGGACGGCTTCGTGACGCTCGGCGCGTTTCTCGGCCTCGTGGTGCTCGGCGCGATCCTGCTCTTCGAGTACGTGTGGGACGAGTAAAAAGGGTCAAATGTCAAACACCAAAGGAAGCACGGCCTCCGGCCTCTTGCCCCTCGGCCCTTGACGTTTGTCCTTCGGACTTTCCTTGAAGCCCGAACCCGCGCCGCTGTTCGACATTTGACCTCCCGCTTTCGCCTCTTTCCGATGGTCAACGTCCGCCGCTACCGGCTCGTGCGCAACATCGTCCTCGCGACCATGACAGCCGTGCTGCTGGCCGGGATGCTCGTGCCGTTCCCGCGCATCGACGACATCCTCGGGCAGACGCACCGCAACCTGTTCTTCCACGTCCCGCTCTGGTTCGCGTTGATGGCCGGGATGGGCGTGAGCGCGTGGCATGCCTACCGGTATTTGAAGACGGGCGATCTGGTGCACGACCTGCGCTCCAACGAAGCGGCCCGCGTGGCCTTCGCCTTCGGGCTGATGGGAATCGTGACCGGAATGTTCTGGGCGCGGGCGACGTGGTACGAGAGCGCGGGCCTGTGGTGGAACAACGACCCGAAGCAGCTGATGGCCGCTACCCAACTGATGGTGTACGCCGCGTATTTCGTGCTGCGCGGCAGCCTCGACGAGCCGGTGCGGCGGGCGCGGCTCGCCTCGGCCTACAACCTGTTTGCGGCCATCCTCGTGCCGCTGCTGCTCTACGTCGTGCCCCGGCAGATGGAGAGCCTTCACCCCGGCGCGGAGGGCAACCCCGCGTTCTCCAACCTTACCGCCCCGGCGATGCGGCTGGTGCTCTACCCGGCCTTCGCCACGTTTATCGGCCTGTTCTGGGTCATCTACACGCAGCGCGTGCGCATCGCCCTCCTCGAACGCCGCTCCGAACCCGACCTCTGATGCCGCTCCAGCAAGCGCCCGACTCCCTCCGCGCCGACTCGATCGTCCACTCGACGACCGTCGCCACGCTCCCCGGCCACACCAACGCCACCGGCCCGGCCAAACTGCTGTTCGAGCAGGACAAGCTCTACACCGTCGTCGCGGTGCTGCTCATCGTCTGGCTGGGCCTTGCCGCTCTGCTGCTGCGCAACGACCGCCGCCTCGACCGGTTGGAAAAAGAGGCGCGCCGGGCCGACGGCTGAACCTCGCGGACGCTTTTGCATTCCACGTCGGGCTTCGCCTTTTGACCATCCGTCCTTTCCGATGAAACCCAAAGCCCTCGCCGGTCTGGCGCTGATCGCCGTCTTCGCCTTCCTGCTCTTCCGTTCGTTTGGCCAGCAGGTCGGCGGGTACATGGACTTTGCCGAAGCCCAGCGCACCGACACCGAGGCGCATGTGGTGGGCACATGGGTGAAGGATCAACCCGTCTCGTACGACCCGGCGTCCAACGTCTTCTCGTTTGTGATGCAGGACGAACAGGGCGAAAAGCGCACCGTCCGGTACCACAACCCCAAACCCGCCAACTTCGAGCAGGCCCAGCAGGTCGTGGTGATGGGCAAGGCCGACGGCGATGCGTTCACGGCCAGCCACATCCTCGTCAAGTGCCCGTCCAAGTACAACGACGGACGCGAGTACGGCGACCCGGCCCAGCATCCGGAAGGCGTGCCGATGACCGCGCCTCCGGCACGCACCTGACGCGATGCCGAACACGCACCCGTTTCCTTGTCCGCCCAACCGCGCCTGCGCCCACGCGACGCACCGCAGCCCCGCCGATGTGGAGACGGTGTTTCACGCCGCCCGCGAAGCCCTCGTGGCGATGAATGCGTCGGGCATGACGGTGGATGCGGCCCGCTCGCGCGTTGAAGCAACGTTTCGGGTGATGATTTTCTTGGACGACCTCAGCCTCGAAGTGCACCCCGGCGCGAACGGCGCGGGCGCGCGGCTTTATGTGCAGAGCCGTAGCCGTGTGGGACGGTTCGATTTCGGGGTCAATCGACGGCGCGTGAACCGGCTGCTGCGCCGCATCGGGGCGGTTTTGCCGCCGTCGGCGTGGTAGATACGGGCCAGTGGCCCGTATCTACGCATTGGTGGGCACCAGCGCCGCGGCGATGTCCGGCGGCAGCGCGTCGCGGTAGTGCGTCCAGGCCCGGCGACGCGGGTACGTTTTGCGCAGGCGGGCGAACGCATCGGCCCGGTCAGCCTCGGCAAGATCGAGGGTAGCACGCAGTCGCGCACCGTCGGCCTCGATGTCGTACAGCGCCGCCACCGCTTCGCGCACGGTTGTGGCCTCGCCCAGCGCCCGCCTATCCTCCGGTGCGAGCGCGTAAGCATCCGCCCAATCGTACCCCGGATCCGCGCCCGACCACGCCGAGAGCGCATCGTAAAGCATCCGCGCGCCGTTGAGCTTGCCGTCCACCGAATACCCGGCGATGTGCGGCGTAACGAGGGTGGCGAGGCGCATCAGGTCGGCGTCTGGCACGGGTTCGCCCTCGAACACGTCGAGCAGCGCCGCGCCCGTATGCGTGCTGCGAAGCGATTCTACCAGCGCCCGGTTGTTCGCCACCGCGCCCCGGCTGGCGTTCACCAGCCACGCGCCCGGCCGCATTCGCGCCAGTTTGTCGTCGCCGATGAGATGATGCGTCGGGTGCGGGCCGTCTTTCACGAGCGGCGTGTGGAGCGTGACGATGTCCGACGTCTCCAGCACCTCGTCCAGCGAGACAAACCCCGCCGGGCCTTCCGCCTCGGCGCGGGGCGGGTCGCAGCGCAGCACCGTCATGCCGAGCGCTTCGAGGCGCGGCGCGAGCCGTCCGCCCACGTTGCCGACGCCCACCACGCCCACCGTCTTGCCAGCCAGCGGCTCCCGCCGTACGCGCGTCCCGTCCACCCCTTCCCGTCGAGACGAGATCATCACCAGCGCGGCGATGACCCACTCGACCACCGATTCGGCGTTCGATCCCGGCGCGCTCGCCACGGCGATGCCGCGCCCGGCGAGGTACGGCAGGTCGAGATGATCCGTGCCGATGGTGGCCGTCCCGACGAACCGCACCCGCGAGCCGTCGAGCAACGCCGCGTTGACCGGCGTGACCGAACGGACGAGCAGCACGTCGGCGTCGCGGACGAGGTTGGGCGTAAGCTGCCGCGCAGGAACGGCCTCAACCGTCCCGAAGCCGACGAAGGCTTGGGCCACGAACGGGATGTTTTCGTCGGCGACGAGGCGCATCGGGAAGATCGGCGAGCGAATCGATCCGGTAGACCCTGGCCCATCGACGCAGTTCCACGCCGCCCATGCCGAACGAATCGCAGATGCGAAGCGTTATCCTGTCCTCTCGTCCTTCCTGCCCTCATGTCCCGGCTGCTCTCCTTTCGTCCTCGCATCACCCTGTTGCTTCTGCTGGTGTTCTCGGCGAGTGGATACGCGTGCTCGTCGTCCACAACGACGGCCACAACCTCCACCACCGGCACGCCCACCGCCACCGGCGACGTGTTCGCCGTGCAGCCGCCGCCGACGTTTCGGACGCAGGGTGTTCGGATGGCCGTGCTCAACACCGAGTTTATGTTCGACGGCGAAGATCCGGACGGGGCCGCCGACTTTCCGTGGAAGGCCAATCCCACCGCCGCCAACGCCCACATCCAGCGCATCGGCGACGTCATCAAGATGCTGCACGCCGACGTGATCGTGCTCGAAGAAGTCGAAAACCGGACGGTCTTGGAGCGCCTCATCCACGGGCCGCTCGAAGGCATGGGCTACCTGCCCTACCTCGTGCCCGGCAAGGACACGTTCACCCGGCAGAACATGGCCATCCTGTCCAAAATCCCCATCGATGAAGTCGGGCGTACCGACGAGCGCGCGCCGCTCGGCTCGGGCAACGACACCTACGGCATCTCCAAAAACATTTGGGCGCGGCTCACGCTGGCGGGCGTCCCGACCACGATCATCGGCGTGCACTACCTCGCCATTCCCGACAACGCCGAGCGCAAGCCCCAGCGCGAAGCGCAGGCCGAGGTGACGCGCCGCCTCGCGGAGCAAGAGCTGGCTGCCGGGCGGGCCGTGATTGTGGCGGGCGACTTCAACGACTTCGACGATCAGACGCTCGACCGGCGGGGCAACCGCCCCATCACCAACGTGCTCGCCACCGTCAAGCGTGCTGGGCCGGGCGATGCCGACGACCTCCACAACGTGCTGGCCGACGTGCCGCAGGCCGAGCGGTTCTCCAACTTCTACGACCGCAACAACAACGGCATCATCAACGAGGGCGAACTCTCCGCCATCGACCACATCTTGCTGTCGCCCGCGCTGCGCCGCAAGGTCACGGAGGTGACGTACGTGCACAGCCACGACCCGCGGCTCGTCACCGACCACTTCCCCATCGTCGTCACCCTCCGCCCGAACTGAGCCGTCAGAACCGGTAGCCGACGCCGAGGCTGCCGAGGTGGGTGTCTCCCGCTCGTCCGGAAAGCAACCCGCCGTTGACGTACGCCGCGTCCAGCACCAGCGGCCCGCGCTCGTACGTCGCGCCGAGCAGCAGCAAGCGCGTCGCATCGTCCCCGTAGACCGAGACCACCGTGCCCTTCTTGTAGGGGGTGCGATCGTTTTGGCTGACCCCAAGGGTTGCCGACCAACGGGGAAGAACGCGGTAGCGGAGGTTCGCGTGGCCCTCCCACGTGCTCGCGTATACGCCATCGTCGTTCACGTTCAAGTCGCCCCAAAACACGCGGGCGGCGGTCGCGTCCCACGAGAACGCTGCAACGCGGCCCCCCACCGAGGCTTCGAGGCGCGCGGGCAGGTCGGCGGTCGCGTCGTACGTTCCATTTGGAACTGAACACGTTGCATTTTCAGGAACGACGCATAACCCCTCCACCTCGCCGTCCAGAGACGTGCGTCCTTCGTAGAACACGCCGACGTGCACCGGGACGGCCATCGGCTCCAGCGTGGCTCCGACCGCCCATCCGATGCCGTTCAGGCGAGCATCGGAACGGGTGGTGTGGACATCGTCGTCCCAACGGCTGGTTTCGTTGTAGCGAACACCCTTCACCCGCGCTCCCGACACCAGCACCCCCGCTCCGGGGATCGTCCACGCCGCAGCCAGCGATGCCGCCACCTGATGCATCGTATTGGTGCTCCGAGCCGCCGTTTGAGGCGCAGACCAATCGCCTTGGTAATCCATCGGTCGGGCATAGCCGAGTCCCATGCGAAGCCTCCCGCTCGTCCACACCGCGCCTACGTTCGCGGGCAAGGGCGAAGCCGCCATCCGGCGCTGACTCTCGATCGGCAATGGATCGCCGTTCTCGTCCATAATCTCAAGAGGCGAGGTATCGTCGGGCGTATCCGCTCGGACGACGAGCGCGCCGCCTCGTGCAGCGGGCAGCGCTCCGGGGTTTCCCTCGGCCACCTGTGCCGGAGACGCCGAAAGGGCCGACCCAAAGCCTGACCCGTTTAGGCGCGGCAACAGCGAACCGGGCGGCACAAGCAGCGGATAGGGGGAGACCTGCTGGGCCGCAGCGGGAGCGGCCAAGAGGAAGACGAGGGCGGAGAAAACGCGCATCAAACAAAAAGAAAAACGGTCGGCGGAGAAGATCGTACTTCCCACCGACCGTTTTCCAGCCCAAACCGTGTGCCCTGTGCAAAAAGGCGCAAACGAGCATGCTTTTGCCGCAGCGGAGGCGTCAGAACTTGATGCCGGCGCGAATCATCACGGAGCTGAGTTCGGCTCCGTTGGTCGTTGCGACGCCACCGATTTCGTCGGCGATGCCGGAGAGGCCGAACTGGTAGCGAGCCTCGATAAAGGGCTTGATGAGCGCGAGGTTGAAGTCCGCCCCAACCGCCGCGGCTCCGGCGAGGGTGAAGTCCTTGGCCGACAGCTCGCCGTCGTCGTTGGGCTTGGAGAAGCGCAGAACCGGCCCTGCCGACACGTAGGGCGAGGCCACGATGAGCGGCAGGCGCAGGCGCACATCCACCGGCACTTCGATCAGGCTCAGGTCGATCTCGTCGGTGGAGCTGGCATCTTGAAGCTTGCCGACGTCGGTGTAGAACACACCGGGGCGCAGGCCCACCGGGCCGATGCTGAGGTCGTAGAACACGCCTACATGGTAGCCTTGGGCGTCGTCAAACGACAGATCCTGACCGGCCTGTTGGGCGTCGGAGAGCCGGTCGAAGTTGACGCCGGCGGCGATGCCGAACTGGGCGTGGGCGGCGGGAGCAGCGGCAAGGCCGCCGACAAGCAGAAACGCGGGGAGAAGACGCATCGAAGGCGAAACGGATTAGAGTGGAAGAAGAACGTCGCGGCATGTTACGTTTGCCGCCGCGAAGAACCCGAAGGCAACGCTTCCGTTCTTCCTTCCCGGAAACGCTACACACCGGCCCGCGCGCATGAAAATCGGCATCACCTGCTTCCCGCTCTACGGCGGCTCTGGCGTCGTGGCCACCGAACTGGGCAAGGCCTTGGCCACCCGAGGCCACGAGATTCACTTCATCTCGTCGGCGATGCCGTTTCGCCTCGGCATGCTCTCGGAGCGCATCTTTTTCCACGAAGTGGGAACGATGACCTACCCGCTCTTCGAGACGTACTCGCCCTACACGCTCGCGCTCACGAGCAAGATGGTGGACGTGGCACGGCACGAAGGCCTCGACGTGCTGCACGTCCACTACGCCATCCCGCATGCCACCAGCGCCGTGCTCGCCCGCGACATCCTCGCCAGCAAAGGCCTCCGCGTGCCGGTCGTCACGACGCTCCACGGCACCGACATCACGCTCGTCGGGCAAGACCCAACCTACAAGCCGGTTGTTGAATATTCCATCAACCAGTCCGACGCCGTCACCGCCGTTTCCGACTATCTGCGGCGTGAAACCCACGCGCACTTCGACGTGCCGGGCGATATCGATGTGATTCCCAACTTCGTCGATACCGTCCGTTTCCGTCCGATGAACAAGGGGCATTTCCGCGCCGCCATCGCGCCGGGCTGCGAAAAGGTGATGGTGCACGTCTCCAACTTCCGCCCCGTCAAACGCACCGCCGATACGGTGGAGGTGCTGGCCCGGCTGCGCGAGATGGGCGTGTGCGTGATGCTGCTGCTCGTGGGCGACGGCCCCGACCGCCGCGCCTGCGAGGAGCGTGCCCGCGAACTGGGCGTCCACGACCGCGTCCGGTTCCTCGGCAAGCAAGACCCGGTGGAAGAGATCCTCGCCGTCGCCGATCTGTTCCTGATGCCGTCCGGCTCCGAAACGTTTGGCCTTGCCGCGCTGGAGGCGATGGCCTGCGGCGTGCCCGTGGTCTCGACCGACATCGGCGGGCTGCCCGAACTGGTGATCGATGGCGAAACGGGCCTGCTCGCGCCCCTTGGCGACGTCGATGCGCAGGCGATGGCGGCGGCGCGTATTCTCTCCGACGACGCGCTCCACGCCCGGATGGCCGAGGCGTGCGTGCGCCGCGCCCACGACGTGTTTGGCCTCGACGCCGTCATCCCGATGTACGAGGCCGTCTACGACGCCGTCGTGTCCGGCGTGCGGGTGTGAGGATTTCTGAAGTCAAGGGCTACCAAGTTCGCTGCTTTTCTCTGCCTCTCCACGCGGGGTAGACGTACCTTACAAGGCTACATCCGCCTTGCCTTCGTCGCGTCCGTGCTGTTGCCGGGTGCGTCGAGGGGCGGGGCCAAACGGTCTTGTTTCACCGCTCCTTTCTGATTTCCGATGGAAGTTCGCTCCTCTGATGCCCCCGCCGGCAAGGTCGTGCAGGTCGTCGGCCCGGTCGTGGACGCCGAGTTCCCCGCTGGCCACGTCCCCGACATCCTCGACGCTCTGCTTGTTGACCGCGACGGCCAAGCGCCGCTGGTTCTTGAAGTCCAGCAGCACCTCGGCGAGAACCGTGTCCGCACGATCTCGATGGACTCCACCGACGGCCTCACCCGCGGCGCGGCCGTGAAGCCCACCGGTGCGCCCATCTCGATGCCCATCGGCGATGCGATCAAGGGCCGTCTCTTCAACGTTGTTGGCGAGGCCATCGACGGCCTGCCGCAGCCGCAGACCGCCGAGCGCCGCGCCATCCACCAGACGCCGCCGTCGTTCGACCAGCTCGCCACGAGCGTCGAAATGCTCGAAACCGGCATCAAGGTCGTGGACTTGCTCTGCCCCTATGCCCGTGGCGGCAAGATCGGCCTGTTCGGCGGCGCGGGCGTGGGCAAGACGGTGCTCATCCAGGAGCTCATCAACAACATCGCCAAGGCACACGACGGCATGTCGGTGTTCGCCGGTGTGGGCGAGCGTACCCGTGAGGGCAACGACCTGCTGCGCGAGATGCTCGAATCGGGCATCATCAAGTACGGCGAGGCCTTCAAGCACTCGATGGAAGAAGGCGGCTGGGACACGAGCAAGGTGGACATGGAGGGCCTCAAGGAGTCGCAGGCCACGTTCGTGTTCGGCCAGATGAACGAGCCGCCGGGTGCTCGCGCCCGCGTGGCGCTTTCGGGCCTGACGGTGGCCGAGTACTTCCGCGACCAAGGCGGCAAGGACGTGCTCTTCTTCGTCGACAACATCTTCCGCTTCACGCAGGCGGGTTCGGAAGTGTCGGCGCTTCTCGGCCGTATGCCCTCCGCCGTGGGCTACCAGCCCACGCTCGCCACCGAGATGGGCAGCATGCAGGAGCGCATCACCTCCACCAAGAGCGGCTCGGTGACGTCGGTGCAGGCCATCTATGTGCCTGCGGACGACCTCACCGACCCGGCTCCGGCCACGACGTTTGCCCACCTCGACGCCACCACCACGCTCTCGCGCCCGATTGCCAGTCTCGGCATCTACCCGGCCGTGGATCCGCTCGACTCGACGAGCCGCATCCTCGACCCGCGCGTCGTGGGCGACGATCACTACGACACGGCGCAGCGCGTCAAGATGCTGCTCCAGCGCTACAAGGAGCTTCAAGACATCATCGCCATCCTCGGCATGGACGAGCTCTCCGACGAGGACAAGCTCGTGGTGGCGCGCGCCCGCAAGGCCCAGCGCTACATGTCGCAGCCGTTCTTCGTCGCCGAGCAGTTCACCGGCAACCCCGGCAAGTACGTCAAGATCGCCGACACCATCCGTGGTTTCAAGATGATCTTGGACGGCGATCTCGACCAGTACCCCGAAGGCGCGTTCTCGTACAAGGGCGTGATCGAAGAGGTCGTCGAGGCCGGCGAGAAGATGCTGCAAGAAGGATAAGGGGTAGTTGAGGGTGGAGAGTTGCCGGGGTGTATGCTCTGGCAACGATCTGCCCCCTACCATCCACGAACAAACCTATGCTTTTCGTAGACATCGTAGCGCCGGACGGAGCCGTGTTTCGCGGCGAGGCCACGGGCGTGCAAGCGCCGGGCGTGGAAGGCTCGTTCGAAGTCCGCACCGGCCACGCGCCGATGATTGCGGCGTTCGGCGTGGGGCCGCTCACCATCCGTCAACCCAGCGGCGACGCCGTGACGTACGCCACGTCCGGGGGCTTCCTCGAAGTGCTCCACGACCGCGTGACCGTGCTGGCCGAAACCGCCGAACCGGCGTCGTCCATCGACACCGAGCGGGCCAAGCAGGCGGAAGACGCCGCGCGCGAGCGGCTCAAAGGCCTCACCGACCCGTCGGAGCGCGCCGCCGCCGAAGCCGCGCTCGAACGCGCCCGCAACCGCCTCCGTGCCTCGATGGGCAAGGTGTGAGGCGGGGGTATAGATCGCACTTAACCTGACCGATTCGTCGAACCGGTCAGGTTTTTTTATGCCACCGGGTCGTGCTCGTCCAGCCGCGTCACGTCCACGCGAATGTGCGGGCCGGAGCGGTCGTGCAGGTCGCGGAAGCGGGCGTTCCAGATGACCTCGTCTTCGTCGGCGCGGTACGACGTGCGGGTCTGGATGGGCTGCATCGTGGCTTCGTCGAGGGCGGCGAGGCGCACGAACACCTCGACATCGCCCTCACGCAGGTCCGCGTCGGTGAGGCCATAGAGCGGGCTGTCCGGCCCGATCGCATGCACGACCGTCCACGTCGTCGGGAAAACGTTGACAGCGTCACGCTCGAGTGCAAGCGGTTGGTAGCGTCGGCGCATCTGCACGTCGTGTGGGTCGGTGTGGAGGATCGAGTAGGTCACCTGCACCGACAGGTCGACGAGGTTGGCGCGGCGGGCGTTGGCGAGGCGAAACATCAGCGCCCAGCCGTCTTGGTAGGGGGCAATGAGCGTGATGCTGGAGAAGCGCACATCGGGGGATGGGCGGGAGAAGCGGGCGAAGATGAGTCCCGTAGCAAGTGCGACGTACACGATTCCCAAAAACGCTTCGACGGTGACGAGCATTTCGGCGGCGTGGCTCACCGGCGAGATGCGCCCGTAGCCGATGGTGGCGAACGTCTGGACCGAAAAGTAGAAGGCGCGGAGAAAGCCCGTGCCGGCTCCATCGGCGGCGGGGGCGTCGAGCGCGGCGGGGCCGAGCGCCCAGAATCCAGCGGCAAAGAGGGCGTTCATGCCGAGGTAGCTGGCCGCAAGCATCGCAAAGAACCACGGCCACGACATTGCGGTGAGGTCGTGGTAGAGCGAGTGGGACCGCCAGAAGCCCACACCGACGCGTTCGACGTTGAACGTGCCGTCGCGGTTGAGCATCCGGTTTCGGCGGTCGTCCGAAAGAATGCGCCCGAGGCCAAGATCGTTGGCTTGCGAAGAATCCTGTGTCATCGTGGGGCGGCAAGGCGATCCGTGCCTCCCAAGCTACGATCACGCCCGACTACGGACGACGCCGTGCGACGACCTCGACCGTCGCGGGGTCGCTTAGCGGCGACGCGCCACCGTCGCGGTGCAGCACTTGGACGGCGTAGCGGTAGATGCCCGGCGCAAGCCGTTCCGCAAACTCAGCCGTTTGCTGCGTGTTGGCGACGCGTCGCAGCGGCGCGTCGGGGTTGTCGGAGCGGTATACGACGTACCAGAAATCGCCGCCGGGCAGGGCCTGCCAGGTGAGGCGTGCGCCGGAGTCGGTTGGCTCGGCGTGGAGACCTGCAATGCGGGGGCGAAGGCCCGTATCGTAGGGGCGGGCCTGTACCGGCGTGGCAGGATCGGAGAAGAGACCAGTGGAATCCACCGCAACCAAGGTATAGCGGTAGCGCGTGCCTCGGACGACCGCTCGGTCGGTGTAGAGGGAATCTGTCGGACGAAGCGTGGCGAGGTCGTCCCACGTTGTATCGGGCTCGACGGCGCGGCGCAGAATCTGCCGGGCCACATCCTCGCTGGGCGAGAGGAACCACGCGAGCGCGACGGTGGAATCGGTCGGCGTGGCGTCGTAGAAGACCGGCGCGGTGGGCGGAACGATGTCGGGCAAGACCACGCGGATAACGGCGGTCGTGTCGGACGGGTTGTAGTTGCGGTCGAGGGCGACGACGCGGTAGTAGATGGCCCGCGTGAGCGTCTGGATGTCGAGCGTGTCGGCGTAGGTGGTGTCTTGGACGAGGTCGCGGCTGTCGAGCGCGAAGGCGTGGGTGCGTTCGTTGGCGCGGTAGACGCGGAAGCCGTAGAGGTCGGGTTCGGGCGGCACGCGCCAGCGGAGCGTGACGAGCCCCTCGCGGCCTTCGAGGGCGCGCGCTTCGTAGGCGAGACGCGTGGGTACGCTCGGGCCAACCGAATCCACCAGCTGGACGAACATGGCCAGGGCTGGGGCCGCGTTGCCTGCCGTGTCCACCGCCGCGACGGTGTAGTAGTTCGGCTCGCCCGAGACGGCGCGGCTGTCGGTGGCCGAGCGAGCCGAGGTCGAGAGCAGCTCTTCTGCGTACAGGAACGGGCCGTCGGGGTGCCCCGACACGCCCACGCGGTAGCCGCGAAGGTCGGGTGCAGGCGGGCCGTCGGCGGGCGACCACTCGATCTGGACGGTGCTCTCGCGCACATGCGTGGTGCGCGTCATCGCCGGAGCCGGCGGCGGCGTGAGGTCGCGGGCCATCGCCACGAGTTCTGCCGGGGCGCTGGCACCGCCAAACGCATCCAGGCCCACCAAACGGTAGGTGTAGCGCCGGTAGTTCTGCGCCGTGCTGTCGGAGAAAACGACGAACGGCTGTTCGGCGGTGGTGATCGATGCAAGCGGAGCCGTGTGCAGCGGCTGGAACGCCCCAGCCGTCCCATCGCGGCGTTCGAGGCGGAAAGCGGTGAAGGCTTGTCCGGGTTCGCCGGGCGGCCAGCGCAGGTGGATGACGCCGTCGCCCGGTTGCATCTCGAAGCCTTCGGGAGCCTCGGCGGCGGGGGTGTCGCCGGCGGGTACGGCAACGGCAGCTGCCACCGGGTCGTATCCGGCCAGCGTGTCGCCTGCTGCGAGCGACGGACGGGCCATCCGAACGGTGTAGAGTACGAGGCCTTCGGGAGCATCGGGGTCTACAAAACGTAGCGCGAGGCCATCGGCAGCGGCGGCGCTGAGGTCGGCAGCAAACAGGGCGAAGCCGTGTCGGTTGGTGAGGTCCGAGGAGCGCAGGATGAGGTCGTAGCCGGGGGAACTGGTCTCGGGGATCGTGCTCTGGCCGTAGAGCATCTGCGCGGCGATGGCGGCGTAGCGGTCGTCGGCTCCGGCGCGTTCGCGGAACCGGTCGATGGGCATCGGGCGCAGCGGTTGGGGCGTGAGGCGTGTGCGCTGGGGCGCTCCGCCGCGTGTGGTAGAAGGAATGAGCCGTTCGACCACATAGCCGCTGTCGTTGCCGGCTATCCAAAGGGCAGGGGTGCCCGGTGCCCATCGAAGCGTGACCGTGCGGCCAGCCCGGCGCGCACGCAGCACGATGTGTTCCACACGCGCGGTGTCCTGTTGCAGCGACGTGTCGGGAGCTGGGGCTTCGGGAAGGCCCGAGGTTCCGGGTTCGAACGCTGGGCGGGGCGCTGCGGGGCGAGGGGTGCCGGGGCGCTGGGCAAGAGCAGCCGAGGAGACCACCAGCCATGCCGCAGCGGCCACGACCCACCGTGCTTGAATCAACCGGCGGAGGAAGACGGTGCGCCGTTGCATTAGCGTACGAGGGTGATGTCGGAAGTGGTCGGAAGCCCGCACCGCTCGTTTTCGACGCGGAAGCGGATGCGGAACGCCCCTTTCGGCTCTTGAAAACCCCAGACGTCGTGGTAGTACACGAGGTTTTCGATCCACGTGTAGTCGTAGGGTGGGTCGAGCGTGCGCACCGTACCGGTATAGTATTGGGGGCCACACGCATAACCCGATGGGCATGGCGGGCCGGAATACGGCACCTCAGTGGTCCTGACCTCGCCGTCGGTGTTGACCGAGACTTCGGCCCTGCTCAGCCACGGCAGCATCGTCTGCCGGTCGAGGTAGGCCCAGCGCCCGTGTTGGTGCGTAAGGGTGAGGCTCGCTTGGCTTACGCCGGGCAGTCCGGGCGACCAACTGCCTGTTCCTCCCGGAGGCGACCAACTGCCGCCGAACAGACCAAAGCCGAACCCGCCACCTCCGCCTCCTCCACTCGGCTGGCCTGCCGCTTCCACCTCGGAAGGGGTGATCGGGGTGTCGTAGGGTTTGAGGCCCGTAAAGAGCACATCGGTGCGGTTTGTCTGATTGGTCTGTCTCCGCTCTGCCGGTAGTGCCGAGGTCCCCCAGCCAACCCCAACGACAGGATTCTTTGCCCAGCATACCGGGTCCGGCCCCGACAAGCTGCACGGCAGGTAGTCCGTGTGCTGCGGAATAGAGCGGCGGAAGGCGTAGATGTCGGGCGTGGCGTCGTTGGTGGTCCACGTGTTCTCCCACGGTGCCTCGATGCCGATGGTGGGCGGCACGACGTAGGTCTTGCCCTTGTACGTCGAGGTCGAGCCGTAGAGGTCGAAGCGGTCGAAGCGTTCCACCATCGAGGCGTCGGCGGCAATGCTGTGGTTGCTGGTGAGGCGCGTCGGGCCGGTCGAGATGCTGGCAATCTTCTGGCTGAGCGAGGAGAACCGGCTGGTCCGGAACACGCTCTGGAAGACAATGCGCTCGCCGGGGCGAACCTGCTGGCTGCTCAGCCGCCGCTGCCGTTGCACAAGCGTGGCCCCAAGGCCGTAGGACTGGCTTTGCACATTGGTCAGGTAGACGATGGGTGTGACGAGGGCACCGTTGGTGGGCACGCGCACGAGCGACAGCGTGTAGGGCGTGCTGGGAGAGAGGTTGGGCAAGGTGAAGTTCACCCACGGGAAACTGAACGAGGCCGGCACGTCCGTCCACGACGTCGATCCAGCCGCTTGGAAGCGGGCCACAAGCGTGTAGGCGCTGCCCGACGGTTCCGACGGCAGGCGGTTGAGCAAATAGCTGTAGTTCTCCCACATCCGCAGCGATCCCTGCGAACAGGAGCGGATGAAGTTTCTGGCCCCGTCGCGGGGGAGCACCGCCGCCACATGCTGCGGCTGGATGGTGGTGGGGGCATCGCCGGTACGGAACGTCACGGTGCGTTCCTGCCGAATCGGCTGGCCTTGCAGGGTCGTAGCCGCTACCCATTGGTTGCCTTTGCGCTCCTGTCCGGCCACGGCAATCTTCGCCCAGTACCACGATTGCCCGTCCAGCGGTGCATCGCGGTCGAAGTAAGCGGTGGCCCCGTCGCTGCCAAGGGTGGTGGAACCCGAAACGGGCGCTCCGTTGGCGTTTTGCCCCTTGCGCAGCACGAAGGACTCCGTCACCAGACGGAACGTCCGCACTTTGCCGTTCTGGTCGCGCAGGTCAAAAGAGCGTCCTACCGGCAGGTTGAAGGCGGCAATCGGCTCGGAGAAGATGCTCACGTTTTGGGTGTTGGCGGTGGGCTGGAAGTCGGAGATCATGTCCACCGCGACCAGCGGGTTCTCGACCGGCGCATTCGATGGTTTGGGATGGCACTCTTGGCCCAGCCGAACTTCGTACTTGAAGCTGCCGGAGACGAGGCCTTCGAGGATGCTGTACGACCCTTTCGCGATGCCGGCGGCCCACGCCGGGTTGGGGCCGCCGCCTTGGAGCGTGGCACCAAGCTTGCCGCTGAAGATCTCGTAGCGTCCGCTGGTGAACCACAGATCGACATCGATGCCGAGGGCGAGGGCCACGCCCGCGTAGATCTGTCCGTTGGCGTACCAGCCGTCCATCCCCACCTTGCCGCTGATGCCTTCGCATGTGGCGTTGCCCATGTCGCGCAGGGCAATGTCAAACCCCGCCACCGCATCGGCTTGGCCGTAGAAGATGAGGAACTTGCCGCCTGCGTGGAAGCCGGTGCTGGCTCCCAGCAAGATGGCCGTCCCGCCCTTCATGTCGGAGAAACTGGGGCGGTTGGCGCTTGAAATGGCCGGTGCCGGGTACGGCGGGTCGGGCATTTCGGGCGGGTTGGCGGTTTGCCCGGCCCAGAGGTAGGCGTCGTAGGTGAACGGAAACGTTTTGAGGCTGAAGCGCTGCCCCGGCGTGGGGTTGCCCACCCGCACGAACCAGTCGTTGGCATTGTGGAAGTGCATCCCCGCGCCACCGTTGGCCGTCACCAGCCCACCGGCAGCGTTCACGTTCAGCGTAAAGTTGGCGTCGAAGGTGCGGTTGGGGAAGTCGTACGAGATGCCGATCTGTGCGCGCGCCGGGGCGCTGGCCCGCTCGGTAAGGCCCGCGAAGGCGAAGGCGTTGTACTGCCCCGGCGGGCCGCCAAGGGAAACCTTGGAGATGCCGCCCTTGCTCGTGAACGAGACGTCGAGCGTCACGTCGGCGTTGAGCAGGTCGGGGCGCGGGTAGGTGCCGGCCACAACGGTGGCCTTGAGGCCGAGCGCCACGTTCTTGTCGGGCACATAAGCCGCGTGTTGGGTGCTGCCGGACTGCTGCACGGAGCCTGCCGAGGGCAGGTTGTTTTGCCGCATGTGGTAGTACGCTCCGCCGCCAAAGCCGTAGAACGCGAAGGGTGCCGGCCCCAGCGGAATGCCCGTCGGAAGGGTCGCTAAGGCATCGGCGTACCAGTAGTCGAAGCCCGAAACGTTGCCGAAGGCGAGCGTGGCGTTGACCTTGACGGATTGCAGGAAGCTCACCTTCACCGTGCCGTTGAAGCCGTTGCCAAAGGTCGAATGGTTCTGGAAGAAGGTGAGGCACGATCCGGGATCGATCACGAGCGCGCCAATGTCGCCGTTCACGCACAACTGGTCGAGGGTGGCGCTGTCAAAGGCCGGGCGGAAGTTGTTCTTGGCGTCGCGCTCCAAGCGTCCCCACACCGTCACGGCGGTCGTCGCCTCGAAGGCGGCGGGCAGCGTGGCCTTGACGCCCACGGTAAAGCCGACCTTCGGCTGGTTGGTCTGGGTCGTCCCCGACACCGGCTTCACGGAGGTGATGGTGATGGGGAAGCCGGAGGCGGAGCCGGGCGGAACGTCGTCCGCATACCCGTCGGTGCTGCCGAAGGCGTGCTGCGGGCTGGCAAACGACCAGGTGCCGGGGGTGAAGTACTGCGGGCTGGGCTGCGAGCGCAGGGTGAAGTTCTCGAACGTGACGCCCACAAGGCTCAGGGGAATGCCTCCCACCGTGCCGGAGAGCGAGAGCTTGCCGTCGAGTTCGGCGCGGGCCATAAAAGCGCCGCCCGCTCCGAGGTTGCCCGCCTCGATTTTGGACGAGGGCTTGAGGTTGAGCGTGGCCGGGCCAAACAGGTCGGCTTGAAAGTTCGTCGACGGCTGGATGCTGAACACATAGTTCAGCTTGCTCGCGCTCGGCGCGTGGCTGAGCGTGGCGGTGTAGTTCAGCGGCGCGTTGCCCACGGGCATCCGCACCTGCCCCGAAAGCGCGCCTTTGGCGAGCGACGAGGAGACGACCGACACCGAGAACTGGTTGAGCGAGTACGCCCAGCCGTCGAGGCTGCCGGGGTTGCTGTCCATCGCGAGCAGGTTGTTCGCACCCGCCGTGAACGTGACGCCTCCACCGCTGCCAATCAGGATGCCCGTAGCCGTGCCGGTGAGCCGCTGCGACGATCCCGCCGGACGCAGGAACGACGGCAGCTTCAGGTTGGCCTGCGCCACATACACGCCTGTCCACGCCGAGCCGGTCACGCCTTGGAAGCCCTGCGGGAAGGCGAGGCCCTGCGGGTTGGCGGTGGCCGAGTTGTCGTAGGCGAGCGTCGGGAACTGGAGGAGCAAATCGGGCACGTCCGGCACCATCACCCACGACGTCATCTGCCCCGACGCGATCCAGTCGTCGGTGTCGGTCACGCTGGCGGTGAAGCGGGCGCGGGCGCGGCCCGCCTGCGTCGCGCCGAGGTCGGTGACGGGCACGAAGTAGTCGCGGGGGAAGTCCTGCGCCAGCTGCACATCGAGGCGCTTGAAGCCGTCGCATCCCCACACGGCTTGCGTGCCGGGCTGCCCGCCCGCCGGGGCGAGGAACGAGAGCGTGTAGTCGTTGTCTGCGCCGGGTTGGTCGCGCAGTTGGAACGCGAGGTCGTCGGTGAGCAGCAGCGTCGCCTCGTTGCCCGCGCCTTCGGGGTTGAGGCAGAGGCCGCGGACGCCGAGCGCAAGGTCGTCGTTCACCGCGAACAGCGGCACCTGCATTCCGGCGTTGATGCGGGCCTGCGTGGGCGTGAACTCGGCGGCGAGCACAAGCAAGACGAAGGTCTTGCCGCCCACGGTCTTGTCCACGCCCAGCGGGAGCGTCGCGGGCGTGTTGGCGGCGAGGCTGCTCACAAGCCGCTGCTCGGGCGACTGCGCCACTTGGTTGGCGACGTTGTTGACGTAGGCGCGGGCGGCAGCTCCGAAGGTGCTGGTTCCGGTGAAGGACGTCCACTCCTGCGGCAGCACGTTGCCCGGCATCTGCGCCGCTACGGCCCGCCCGCCGATGGCCTCGCTGGCGGTGTTGACCTTGAGGCTCTCGAACGTGACTTGCAGCGGGGCCTTGAAGTACGGCACGGCCACCGTGCCGGTGCCGCCCATCGAGGCTGCCGTGCCCGTGGCGCTCGTCACGGTCACGACGAACTTGCCAATGCGGATCGTCTTTCCAACAAACGCGCTCACCGGCTGGCTCGCCACGGTCTGGTTTTGCGGCGCGGCCACGGTGCACCCGCTGGTGCAGGCGACGCCGCCGCTCGGCGGGGGCGGCGGGGGCGGCGGCGGGTTGTCGGCCACCACCGGATCGACGGCCTTGATGGTAAACGAGCGCACCGGACTACGGCCCTGGTTGCGTCCGTAGGGCTTGCCGTCGAGCGTGCGGGCCTGCACCTGCCACACCCAGCCGACGGCGTTCGGGAACGTCGAGAAGGCCGGGTCGGAGGGCAGGTAGAAGTACGACGTGCCGTTCACGTCCTCGTCGAAGAACGTGGGGTTGCTCTGCATCGCCGTGGTCGCGCTCTGGCCTTGCAAAATCGGTTTGATGCGCAGCCGGAACACCGGCGGCGGGTTGCCGGGCACGTTGACAAAGCCCCAGGTGAACGTGAGCGACTGCGGGTTGATTTCGGCGTTGGCTTGCGGGGCGATCAGCTCCGGCGGGTCGGGTTCGGCGACGGTGAACGTCGGGCAGAGCGCGCCGGTGGAGCCGACGGTCGTGCTGCCGGAGAGGACGCTCGCGCAGAACGTGTAGGTGTCTTCGGGCAGACCGTCTTGGACGATCTCCTGCGCAATCGCCGACGGGTAGGTGAGCGCCGACGGGTGCGAAACATCGTCGACGGTGAAAACCTGCGTTTCGCCCGGCGCGAGCGAGAACGTGGGCTGCTGCGGGTGTCCGTCGACGGAGCGAACGACTTCGCCGCGCTGCATTCCCGTCACCTTGAACGAAAACCGAAGGCCGGTGTACGTCGTCGCCGACGTGTTCGTGAGCGTAAGGCGCACGAGCGTGGGGTCGGACTTCCACACGTCAAGGCTTCGCGGTAGCGGGCTTTTGACGTACACGTTGACGTTCACCTGCGCGTCCGCAGGGTGGGCGAACGCGAGGGCGACGAGCAGCAGAGCGCTCAGGGCGCGGCAGCAGCGGACGAACGGGGCCATGGCGGCGAAGGGGTTCGTGTGCTAAAACGAGTAAGTGTAAGCCACGCGAGCGGTGCCTTCGCGCAGGCCATCTTGCCCGGCACGAGGCGCGCCGTAACGAAAAAGCCGGGTGTTGGCGCTGGCCTCGAACGTGCTCTGGCGGCTGAGGCGGTAGGCCGCACGCAGGCGCGTGTTCACGCCCCGGTCGGTCTGGTCGGAAACGGCGGCGCTGGGCGTCGTCGGCGTGCCGGGCACGGTGCTTTGCGTATACGACAGGCCGCCGCCGAGCGTGAGCTTGCCCCGCATCAGCCGGTGCTGGACGTTCTCGGAGAGCGTCAGCATCGTCGTCGTCAGGTCGCGGGTGAGGCCGCTAACGTAGGTGGCGTTGGTGGTGAGGGCGAGGCCGTTGCCGAGCGCCCACGCGTGCGTGGCCGTGAACGTATGGTTGCGCGTGGCCGTCTCCCGCCCACTCGTGAGGTTTTCGTCCACGAGGTCTTGGTAGGCGTACGCGCCGGTGAGGCTGTGCGAAGCCCGTCCGCGCCGGATCGTGTAGGCCGGTGCGATGGAAAACGATCGCGCCACGCTCGCCACCCGCAAGGTGTCGACTTCCTGCGACGTGCGCAGGCCGTAGTTCGACGCATCCACCGTCACGCTCAGCGCGTCGGTGAGGCGGGCGGCCACGTTGGCGGCGTAGAGCGCCCGGTGACGCGTTTCGAGGCGCGTGCCCGCCACGTTGTTCTGCCGCAGGCCCACGCGCACCGCCGCCTGCACGCGAGACAGCCGCAGCGTCGGGGCCACGAGCACGTCCAGCACGTCGGCCTCGGTCTGTTGTGCTCCCAGCGACTTGAAGCCCGGCCCCACCAGCCGCCCTTGCAGGCCAACCGTGAGCATTGGCACGGGCGTCACGTCGAGCGTAGCTGTGCCCGCGTAGTCGAGCCGGGTCGAGGCGTTGATCTTGACGAGCGGATCGAGGCGGTCGAGCCACACTTGCAGATCCGGGTCGTCGAGCGCAAGCGTATCCGAGAGCGTGTTGCCCGTCCACGCGCTTCCGGCCACTTCGCCGCGCAGGCTGGCGTAACGCCCGACCCGCCCGCCAAAGGCCGCCGACAGGACGAGGTTTTCTTCGGGGCGGATTGTGGTGGGCAGCGCGTTCAGCGACGCGGCATCGTCCTTGGCCCGCAGGCCGGTGAGCCACAGGTGCCAGCCGGTTTCGCGGCCCACGCCAAGCTGCACCGCCGCCAGTTGGCGCTCGAACAGCGGCAGCCGCCCGCGCAGCGAATCGGCCTCGATGGCACGCTGCGCCCGCCCGTACACCGCGCCGACGCGCATCGGGCCGGGGGTGAGTTCGAGGCCGCCGCCGAGCAGGCGAGCGTCGGCGAGCGTCAGGTCGGTAAACCGGGTGGAGAAGTAGCCGCCGTGCGCCCGGCCCCAGCGCCATGCGGGCGAGGCCCCGATCTGGTTGAACGGCTGCTGATAGCCCGCATCGCCCTCGGTGGAGATGTACGCCGAGAACGGCAGCGTGATGCCGCCCGGCAGCGTCACGTTGATCTGGCCTTGAATCCCCCCTACGGCGGGCGGGCGCACGTCGTAGCGTCGCCCGGTCTGGCTGTAGAAGTCTGCCGACGTGGTCAGTGAGCCGTTCACCTGCACGCGGCGAAGCGGCTGGCCGTCGGCAGAGGCGACGCTGACGAGAGCAAGCAGGACCGAGGCTGTCAGGCGTACCCTATGCACCATACAAGCCGGGGTAAAATGGAAACGCCAACCAGCCGCGCCGGAGGCTTGGCCGTCGGCATCGTCAAGCATAGTCCTCCCTTGCCTGTCTGCGCCCTACCTGTTTGGGTAGTATTCCTGCAAGCGTCTCGGCGTCCTCACAGATCGTCGTTGGGTGCGCTTTCGACGACAAAAACAGGCAGTCTCCAGTGCCGGAAGATGGCGAGAAACCGGAGCGTGATGGTGGCAGCGATGCCCAGCAGCACGGCGACGTTGGACGGCGCGCCGACGGCTTTGAGCAGCAGGTAGAGTGCCGGGCCGAGGGCGGCGGCGGTGGCGTAGAGCCGTCCGGGGCGCAAAATCAGCGGAATCTCGGTGGTCAACACGTCGCGGATCAGCCCGCCAAACGTGCCCGTCATCGTCCCCATAATCACCACCAGCAACGGCGCGACGCCCTCCATCTCGGCGGCAATGGCCCCCGATACGGCGAACAGCCCAAGGCCGAGTGCGTCGGCAAAGCGCAGCATTCGGGGGGGCGGTGTTCCCCAACGGGCCAGCGCGACGGTGGCGGTGGCGGCGGCGAAGATGACGACGAGGTAGGCCGAGTCGTCCACCCAAAACACCCGCCGGTTGAGCAGGAGGTCGCGAAGAGTGCCTCCGCCGATGGCCGTTACCACGGCCAAGACGTACACGCCAAACAGGTCGAGGCGCTTGCGTCCCGCCGCGAGGGCGCCTGAAACGGCAAACACGCCCACGCCGACGAGGTCGAGGACGTAGAACAACGGGGTTGAAAGCATCGTGGCGAAGGACGAAATCGCCGCCCCCAACCCGCCGTTACGCCGGGCGGTTGCCTCGGTCGCGGGCGTCGTACGCAGCGCGTAGGCGCTTGGCCATCCGGTAGCTGCGCACGGCCATGGCCAGCGCGTACGCCACCACGACGGCGGCGAGGATCAGCACCGATGGCGCGAGCCACGCCTCGGGCACAAACGCCAGCGGAAGCCCGCCCACGAACTGGAGTACGCCCAGCCGCACGAGGTCGCGTCCGCCCGCTTCGTTCACGTCGTACCACACGCGCTCGTCGGCCAGCGTATCGCGGAAACGGAAGCCGTAAAACGCATTCGGCTTGACGCGCCGCCGCACGAGCGGCACGCCAAGGGCGATCATCAGCAGGCCGGAGAAGCCGAAGGTGACAAGAAGGATGACGGATTCGGGACGCATTGGAACGACGGGACAAGGCCTTCAACCTACAACGTTCGGCGTATCAGCGCCAGCGGCGGCTCGTCGAAACCGGGGAAGAGAGCCTGCGTGTCCACGCCGAGATGGCCGGCAGCGACGCCCGCAAACACCCGCCGAAAGTCCGTGGTGACGGGCAGGTCGCGTTGGTCTTCAAGCGCATCGGGGCTAAAGCCTCCTACCGAGCCGTAGAGGCCGCCGCGCACGCCGTCGCCCAGCACGAACATCGCCGAGGCGCGTCCGTGGTCGGTGCCGCCGGAGCCGTTGGCGCGCACGGTTCGCCCGAACTCGGTCATCGTCATCACGACCACGTCCGAGGCGAATGCGCCAAGGTCGGCGTAGAAGGCAGCGAGGCTTTGGGCGAGATCGTGCGCTTGCCGGGCGAACGCGCCTTGGAGACCGCCCTGCCCGACGTGCGTGTCCCAGCCGCCCATTTCGGCGAACGCGATTTCGAGGCCCACGCCGCCCTTAACGAGCCGGGCGATCTGTTCGAGGTTTTGGCCGAGGGCCGTGGCGGGGTAGTCGGTGCCGCGTGGCACGTCGGCGTGGCACCGGCGCAGCCGTTCGGCGGCGGCGAAGGCGTTGCGGTTTTCGGCGGGGGCGGTGCAAGCGCCGTCGAGGGCGAAGACGTCGAGATCGGCCACGGCAAGGGCGTCGCCAAAGCCGGTCAGGCTTCGCGGCAGCGCGGGGGTGAGCGCCACGGCCGCGAGAGGCGAGGGCGAATGCGCGTCGTGCCCGAGCGCCCCGGCGGCGCGGGCGAGCCAGCCGCTCGCAGTGCTCTTACGGCCCGGCGTGCCCAGCTCCATGTAGTCCTGCGCGTCGAAATGCGAGCGCGTCGGGTCGGGGCTGCCCACGCCGTGGACGATGGCGAGCTGTCCGTCGCGGAAGAACGACGCAAGCGGTGCGAGGGCCGGGTGCAGCCCGTAATCGATGCCGTTCAACCCCGCCTTCAAATCCACCAGTCCGTCGCGAAGGTACAGATTCGGGCGGAGCTGGGCGAGGTCGTCGCGGCCCAGCGGTTGCACGGCGGCGAGGCCGTCCATTGCGCCGCGCTGGAACAACCCAACGAGCACTTTCTTGCGGACGAACGGTGCGTCCACCACCGACGCGGCGGCGCGGTTGACGAATGTTGGTACGCTGCCCACACCGAGCGCAACGGCGGCGAGGCTCCCGGATTTCAAGAAGGCGCGTCGGGTGGTCATGATGGCTTGGGAGGGTTGACGAGGATAACGCCAATAGCCCGGCGAGCGTCTGTCCGGCGCTGGAATGCGGGGCTGGCGCGCCCTATGCCAAGCGCGTGCCATGCACCCGGCGGCGACGCGGTCGGTTTCTTCGGCTCCTCTGCACGTTGGGCGTCGCAGCTAAACATACGAGTCGGATGGCTGTTCGAACGCCTGCCGGTGCGGGCGCACTGCGTCGTCTTGTTCGGCCACGTTGAAGCGGTTGAATCCGAAGCCGGGCGCAATCTCCTCGGCTGAGCCAGCGCGCGCAGCAGGGCGTGTTTCGTGGGGAAGTCGGTGGAAGGAACTTCCACGTCGAATCACTCCACGAAGCCGTGGCCGCCGGGACGGCCTCCGCCTTGGTTGCCGCGTCCGCCGTGCCCCCCGCCTTCGCCGCCGGGGGGGCGTCCACGGTCGCCATCGGGGCGGCCGCCGGAGCCGGGACGGGCGCGGCCGTCGCTGGGGGGCCGTGTTCCGGGGCGTAGATCCGGGCGCACCGGCCCCATCGTGCCGGGTCGTCCAGAGCCGGGCGCGGTGCCGTTGGCCCGTGGAAGCCGCCGCTCAAAGCGCCCGTTTTCTTCCTGCACGAGCGCATCGAAGCGGGCGGCTTGCTCGGCGCTCAACATGGCCCGAATGCTGCGGTTGGTTTCGGTATGTTCGCGGCGCATGCGTTCGATGGGCGTCTCGGCGCGGAGGTCGCGCAACGCCCGGTGCACGCAGGTGCGCTGTTCTGCCTCCGGGCGCGTGCCCGGTGTGCCGCAGCGAGCGTCGAGAGCGTCTCGGATCGCCTCGGAACGACGGCGGGCGTCGTCGGCGCGGGCGTGGAGCAATTCCCGGACGCGCACGGCTTGGTCGGACGAAAGCCCCAGCGCGGAGGTCAGGCGATCCACCCGCCGCTCGATCATCCGGTCGCCCCGGTCGGGGCGCTCTCCCGGCTGGGCGTGTGCCGGTGGCACCGCAGCAGCGAGGAGAAGGACGAGCGCGAAAAGGCGTACCAAGCGCATCGGAGACGGGGCTGGGGAACGAACACCGCAAGTAACGGCAGGAGCCGCCCTGGAGATGTCACGGAAGTGTGGGCAAACGACGACAAAGCGCCCACGACCGGGGGAATCTTCGGTGTGAACCGATTGTGTTTGTGACGTTTAGGCTGTCAGCCATTCGGCCAAGAACCGGCGCAGCGCGTCGGTAGCGCCGGGCAAGACGGGAATCGCACCCACGCCAAGGGTCTGCAACCCGCGGGCCAACGCGGAGGCGTTCCACGCCGCTTCGTCCGTGCGCAGCGGGTAGAGGGCGGCGGCGTGCGTGACCGGCCGGGAGCTGTCGGAAAGCACGAGCGCGTCGCGGTAACGATGCAGGTCGGCGAGCACCGGCACGGGCGGGCCAGGCAGGCCGTAGCGCGCCGTGTAGCCGCCGGTGCGATCCAGCCGGTACTTGGCGTCGAGCACGAGCCAGCGCTCCGTGCCGCTGGGCGTGCGGTGCTGCAGCACGATGTCGGGTTGCTGGGCAAGCAGCGCCGGGGCGTTGTCGAGCCGAGGCGCATGCCGCAGCGTGAGCCGCCCGCCGTCCGGAGCCGGAAACGCCAGTCGCGACGGCCCCACGCGGAGCCGCAGTCGCGTGCCGGTGGCGTCTTCCCGCACGAGTCGGCGAGCGGGCACCCGCCGTCCGGTAGTCGCGCCGAGCGCCTCCACCACCGCCAGCCACGCCCACGCCTCGTAGAGCCGGTGCAGCGCCTTGATGTGCGCCCGCACCCGCCCGCCCGCTCCGAGACTGAGACGCTGCCGTACGAGTCGGAGCGCATGTGCCGCGTCGCGGTAGCCAGGCGCATGATGCAGCCGGAGCGGCATTGCGGCGGGCGGAGCGGCGTCGGAAAGATCGGCGAGCAGACCGAGTGCTCCGAGCCGGTCGAGGCGGTCGGCAAGGGCCTCCATTCGGTCGCGGCCGGTTACGCCTCGCTTGGTGTCGGGCAGGTCGCGCGCAATACGTCGGGCATCGCGGGCGGCGTTGCGCAGATGATGGGCGAGGTAGCGGTGTTCGGGCGTATCGAATGTCCACACGAGTGCGGGCTGGACAATGCGCGTCGGGGTCTCGCTGAAGTCTCTGCCAAGCCGGTGCGCGAGCGCGGGCTGGACGCGCCGAAGCCGGTGGGCAACCACCGGAGCAGGTACGGGCGCAGCGTGCCGCAGCGGTTGTCGAAAGGCGAAGACGAGGCTGCGCTCCAGCGTGTCTACGAGCGCGGCCAGAAGCGTCGCCCGGCTCAACGGGCCGCCGGGACGGTCGGCCTCGGGCTGCGCCTCGACGTAGGCCGCACCCACCACGGCGAGGGCGAGATCGTCGGCCATTCGCCCCAGATCGTCCACGAGCAGGCGAAAATCCGTCCGGTAGTCGAGCTTCGACGGGCAGATCTCGACGGACACGGCAAGGTGCGGCTGCCCGTCAAGGTTGACGACGAACCGGCTCGTGCCCACCGCCGACCGCGTCGCCACGAGGCCGTGGGCGAGGCCGGGCGCGAGCGTCTCAAACGCCGCCTCCACGACCGGATCAAGGTGCCGAACCGCCACCGTCTCTCCGCCGAGCGCTTCGGCGGTGACGGCGTAGACGGTTTCTTCGGACAGGGCTGTCGCGTCCGTGCTCACGTCGAGTCTCGCCACGCCCGTCCCGTCGAGCACGCGCACCGTCACGCCCGGCGCACCGCCTTCCGGGTGCGCCCAGCGGGCCTGCGCCGGACGCCAGCGCAGCCGCACGCGGTCGGTTACAACGGTAAACACAGGGTTGGATGACGGTTGAGAGGCTGGAACCGGGGCGTTGGTGTTGGTTCCACGGTTGGGGCCGATCACGACCTTGCCCCCGTTGCCCAATGACCCTCGCTGACGCTCTTGCCGATACCCGCCGTCGCCTCGAAGCGGCCGACGTAGACGAGGCGTCCCGGACGGCGGCGTGGCTCGTGGAGGCGGCCACCGGAACCACCCGCACCGATGCGCTGCTGCGCCCCAGCCGCGTGCTCTCCGTCGAAGAAATCGACCGCCTCGACGGGTTCGTGGTGCGCCGTGTGGCGGGCGAGCCGGTGCAGTATGTCACCGGCGAGGCGGCGTTTCGGCGGCTCGCACTGCACGTCGCGCCCGGCGTGCTCATCCCCCGTCCAGAGACGGAGGAACTGGTGGATTTGGTGCTGGATGGTGTACATCATCTCCGCGCACCGCGCCTGCTCGACGCCGGAACCGGCAGCGGCTGCATCGCCCTTGCGCTTCGCGACGAACGTCCGGACGCCATCGTCGACGCCTTCGACGTTTCCGACGATGCGCTCGTTCTCGCCCGCGCCAATGCCGAACGGTTGGGGGGGGACGTGGCCTTCCACCGCGCCGACCTGCTCGCCGCCGCGCTGCCGCCTGATCTGCACGGCCCGTACGACGCGCTTGTCTCCAACCCGCCCTACATCCCCGATGCCGACGCGGACAGCCTCGCCCGCGAGGTTGTGGCGCACGAGCCGGCGCTGGCGCTCTTTTCCGGCCCCGATCCGCTCACGTTCTACCGCGCCCTCGCCCGCCATGCCCGTGCTGTCGTACGGCCCGGCGGACTCGTTGCGGTCGAGGTCGACGATGCGCATGCCCAAGCTTCCGCCGCGTGCTTCGGCAACGACGCGTTCGAGGACGTTCGGGTGCATTCCGATCTGTACGGACGCGCCCGGTTCGTCACGGCGCGGCGGCGCTAAAATGCAGCACGGGCGGCGCTCCCGAAGGAACGCCGCCCGCACGAACAACAGGGTGCAGCCGGTTACTTGGCCTCCTCCGGCGAGAAGTCCTTGTTGCGGCTGTCGTATTCGGCGGCAATGGGATAGACGCGCATGATGTTGGCGTGAGCCGTGTTAAACATCTCTTGCGGCTCCTCGCTGCCGTAGCCGAGGGCGATGCGCTCGCGGTGCAGGCGCGTGACGGCGTTCCAGATGGCACGACGCAGGCCCCACTTCTCCACCGAGTAGGAGGCGGTTTCGCGCTTGCCGCCGTGGCTCATCCACGAGAGCTGAACGTACGGCTTCTCCGTGCCCGATCCGTCGTCTTTGGTGCAGAACGAGAGGCCGATCACGCCGGTCTTCGAGCGCGCCTGCGCCGAGCGAAGCGTCGGGCTGTCGGGCTGCGGAAGTGTGGGGATGAGGCCGTCGCGGTAGGCGACAGCGGCTTTCAGTGAAGCCTCCTTGCTCTTGCCGTGCTTGTCGTCGGCGAAGAACTTGGTGTGTTGTTGGCCGCTACGGCGAACGCGCACCTGCCAGCCGTGTGTCGGGTGGCGATGCGGGAACTCCTCGGTCGGCGCAATGTCGATCCGGTAGACGTTAGGCGTGTCGAGCCTGGTCATGGGAAATGGGCGGGCACCTGCCCGGGTGTTAAGGTGAAACAAGAACGGTTTGCAACAGCGTGGGGCTTGCACAAACCCGAATGCAACCAACTTACGACGCTGGAGCGGGATTTCCGCCATACAACCGAAAAGATTCGGTATGACCCTGCCCAACCGGTCAAGCCATCGTATAGACGTGCGCAGCATACGGCCCCAACCGAATCGGCCCGGCCTCGACGTTGTCGCCGTCTTCAAGGCCGGCGTCCACGTCACCGCACAGCACGTTAGCAAACGAGGGGTCGTAGACGGCGGCGTCGGTGTTGACGGCCAGGTGCCAATGCCCGGCCTTGGGGAACGGCACGACGGCGCTTTGCTCGTGGCTGTGCAGGTTGACGACGACCACCACGGCGTCGTCGCGGTGGCTGCGGCAGTAGGCCAGTAGCCCCTTGGCCTCGTCGAGCAGCAGCACGTCGAAGCCGGTGCCGGTGAGGCCCGCCGAGCGTCCGTCCAGGTTGCGGCGCAAGGCGATCAAGTCGTGCCAGAGCAGCACGAAGCCGGGCACGCGGGTGGGCTGCCCCCAGTCCACGGCCACATCGTCGCGAAACCAGCCTTCGAGCAGCATCGCCTGCCCTTGAAAGAGCATCGGAATGCCGGGGGCGGTGCAAAGCAGCGCAGCGGCCAGGGCGGCGCGCTTGCGCCCGTGCCAGCCGCCCACCTGCGAGGCAAGACGCTGCCGTCCGTTGGACACCTCGTCGTGGCTTTCGGTGTAGATAACGCGGCGAAACGGATCGTCGTCGTAGGCTCCGGCGAGGGCTTGGGCCACCAGCCGCGCCGAACGATCGGCGTCGTCGTAGGCTTCGAGGACGTGGCGGATCGGGTGGACGAATCCCGCCGACCACTGGGCGTCGAACCCGGCCCCGCCGTAGAGGGTGGGCCGGACGAGCCGGGCGTCGCGCTGGAGGTCTTCGGCGATGAGCAGGGCGTGCGGAAAGTCGTGGCGCAGGCCGTCGCAGAGCCAGCACATAAAGTTCCAGCCGTCTTCCAAGACGTTGCCGGGGTCGTGGTCTTTGGCGCGGATGTAGAGCGCCATGTCGAGGCGGAGGCCGTCTACGCGGTAGCGTTCGAGCCACATCCGGGCGTTGTCGCGCAGGTACTGCCGCACTTCCGGACGTCCGTAGTCGGGGCGGGTATCGCCCCACGGGGTGGCGGAGCGGTCGTCGTTGTAGAAGTAGATGCCGCCCTTGCCGTTCTCGCTCCACCCGTCGAACTGCCAGAGGTCGAGGTCGGAGGGGCCAAGGTGGTTGTAGACCACGTCCAGAATAACGGCAATGCCGCGCCGGTGAGCCTCGCGGACGAAGCGTTTGAGGGCATCGGGGCCGCCGTAGGCGGTCGCGACGGCGAACGGATGGGCCGGGTTGTAGCCCCACGAGCGGTCGCCGGCAAACGCCGCTACAGGCATCAACTCCACCGCGTTCACGCCGAGGGCTTCGAGGTAGTCGAGCCGGGAGATGGCCGCGTCGAGCGTGGCCGTCCGCCCCCATTCGCCGTCGCCAAACGTGCCCACATGGAGTTCGTAGATCACCATCTCCTCGCGGGCCGGGCGCACGAAGGCGTCGTCTTGCCAGTCAAACGGCTTGTCGTCGTAGACGAGGCTGTCGCCTGCCGAGTGCGAGACGGCGCGGGCGTACGGGTCGTGGCGCAGCAACCACGTCTCGCCGTTGCGGATCTTGTACTTGTAGGCCGTTCCTGCTCCGACTTTGGGGACGAACACCGACCAGTAGCCGCCGGTCTCGTGGGCGAGCGCAAGGCCGAAATTCCAGCCGCAGAAGCTTCCGGTCACACGCACTTCGTCGGCGTGCGGGGCCCAGACGCGAAAGGTCGTGCCGCGTTCCCGGGCACCTTCGTGCACGAGCGTTGCGCCCATACCCGGCGTGGGCGAGGGGGCCACAACGGCGTCGAGTGTGGGCGAATGAGGCGGGGGGACGAGGTCGGGCACGCGGAGGGGAATCAGGCGAGGGCGTAGCCCGCCTCGGCAAGGGCTTGGCGTATGCGGGGTTCAACATCGCCCCACGAGGCCGCTGTGGCGTCCAAACGGATCGTGGCTTCGCCCACCGTCACATCGTCTACCGCCACGCCGTCCACCGGTTCAAGTGCCTCGCGTACGGCCCGAACGCAATGCCCGCACGACATTCCTTCGATGCGGAGGGTGTGGGTGGGCGCGGGCGATGGGATGGGGGTTTCCATGGAGGAGACGGCAAGATCGTCTGCCTCTCTACGAACGGAACCGCTGCCGGTTCGTTCGTTCCTCCCTCCCTCAACCTTATAGTGCTGTGTCCGAATCTCAATCGGCTACCCGCGACGCTGCGTGGTGGGCCAACTTTCGCCGCCTCCTCGACGATCAAAACACGTGGCCGGCGGTCTTTCCGATGAAGTTTATCGTTCCTGCCGACAAGGTGTTGGAAGCCGAAACCCGGTTTGCGGGGCATATGCTGGTGCTGCGTCCGTCGTCGAAAGGTGCGTACGTCAGCGTCTCGCTCGAACCCGTCGTGGCTTCTGCCGACGAGGTCGTGGCGCTCTACGAGGCTGCCGGCGCTATCGACGGGGCGGTGTTGCTGTAAAAGACGTGGATCGTTGATGTTGGATGAGATGGGGACGGTGGACATTATCATCCGTGCATCCAACGTCCTACATCCCCCGCCCTGTGCCCGACGTCGTGTTTGCGCTTACCGGCGACGTGCGCGCCAACGCCCGGGCCATGCGGCAACTCGCCGTGTTGTCGGGCCTTGGCGCGTCGGTGCGGGCCGTTGGGGTGGCCCGTGGTGCGGCGCTGCCGCCCCTTCCGCTCCTGCCCGGCGTGACATTCGAGGCGCTCGGCGTGCCCGATCGTCGCGGGCCGCGCTTTTTCTGGGACGTCCACCGCGCCGTGGGCCATGCGCTGCGCCACGAACGCGCCGCCGTCTTCCACGCCTCGGATCTCTACACCCTCCCGGCGCTCTCGCAGGCGGCACGGCGCTCGGGGGCGAAGACGGTGTTTGACAGCCGCGAACTCTACCCCGACACGCCCGCCGTGGCGCATCGCCCGCTCGTCCGAACGGTCTGGAGGGCTGTGGAGCGCGTCTTCGTTCCGCGCGCCGACCGGGTGCTGACCGTGGCCGACGGCCTTGCCGAGGTGCTCACAGACCGCTACGGCATCGCCCGTCCGCTCGTACTGGCCAACGCGCCGCGCCCGCACGACGGCCCGTCTGCCGATCTGCATGCCCACGCGGGGCTGCCGCCGGAGGCGAAGATCGTCTTGCACACCGGAGCGCTGCGGGCAGGGCGGGGGCTGCTCGGTTTGGTGGAGGCGATGGCCTCGGTGCAGGCCGCGGTGCCCGAGGCGGCGCTCGTGCTGCTCGGCTCCGACGGCGGGATGGAGGCATCGATTCGCGCCCGCGCCGAGGCACTCGGTGTTCGCCTGGCGGTGGCGACGCCCGTGCCACCCGAAGACGTGCCTGCCTATGTGGCTGCTGCGACGGTGGCCGCCGTGACGCTCGAAGCGTCGTGTTTGAACCTGCGCCTCGCCTTGCCCAACAAGCTGTTCGAGGCCGTCGCCGGTGGCGTGCCGATCGTTGCGACCGACACGCCCGCGCTCCGCTCGGTGGTGGAGCGTTTCGGCATCGGCGAGGTTGTGCCGCAGGGCGACACGCCCGCGCTTGCCGCCGCGCTCGTTCGTGTGCTCACCGACGATGCGTTCGCCCAGGCGTGCCGTGCGCAGATCCCGACGGCGCATCGGGCGTACAACAGCATTGAGGCCGACCGTTTGTTCGCCGATCTCTACCGCTCGCTTCTCCCCGTCTTGCCGTGATTCGCCGTTCGTTTGGCCTTCTCGCCCTGCTGCCGCTCGTGGCCGCCCCCACCTGCGCCCAGCGCTTCGATCCGCCCGCCGGAACGTCGGGAGCGGCCAGCGATCCCGCCGCGGAGGCGACCGGGCCGGGAGCGCTTCACCGCGTGGGCAACCACGAAAACGCCGTCCAGACCGACGCCGTGCGGTGGCATCCGTCGTTCAACGCCGCCTTGGCCGCCGCCAAAATCTCCGGCAAGAAGGTGCTTGTCGACATCTACGCGCCGTGGTGCCCGTGGTGTCGCCGGATGCAGGCCGAGGTATACCCTGCGCCGTCGGTGCGCTCGGAAGTGGCGCAGTACTACGAGGCCGTTCGGGTCAACGGCGAGGACACGACCAAGTCCATCCGCTTCACGCCCGCTGGGCAGACGCAGGAGTACCACCTCTCGCCGCAGCAGTTGGCCGTCGCGCTCGGGGCCGAGGGCTACCCGACGATCGCGTTTATGACGAAAGACGGCGGCTACGTCACCCGCGTGCCCGGCTTCGCCGACGCCGTCACGTTCCGCCGGGCGCTTCGGTATGTTGGGACGGACGCCTACAAGACGCAGGCGTTCGACGCGTTTGAGCCGCCGCCGCCGGGCACGCCCGCTCCGGAGCCGCAGCAAGAATCGCCGCGCTGACGAAACCCTCCGGCGCGGGAGGGATACGACGGGCGTACCTGCCTGCTTCCATTCGAATGCGACAGCACCGCGACGCCTGTGGCGTCTTTGGCGTGTTCGGCGCGCCCAACGCCGCCCGAATCGCTTACTACGGTCTCCACGCCCTCCAACACCGGGGGCAGGAGTCCGCCGGCATCGCCACCGCCACCTACGACGAGCGCCGCCAGAAGCCGGTGATGCCGGTCGTCAAAGATTTCGGCCTCGTCTTGGACGTGTTCGCCGACCGGCGCATCTTCGACGAAACGCTCCTCGGCGACCGGGCCGTCGGCCACGTCCGCTACTCCACGACGGGCGCGGCGGACAACCTGCAGAACGTCCAGCCGTTCGTCGTGCACGACCGGATGGGCAACGTGGCGCTCGCCCACAACGGCAACCTCTCCAACGCCCGCGAACTGCGCCGCAGTTTTCAGGAGCGCGGTACGCTCTTCTCGTCGTCCACCGACTCCGAGTTGCTGCTGCACCTCATCGCCCAGAGCCGCCGCGCCCGCCGCGTCGACCAGGTCATCGACGCGCTTACGCAGGTCGAAGGCGCGTTTTCGCTCGCCATCCTCACCGACGATGCGCTGATTGCCGTGCGCGACCCCAACGGCTTCCGCCCGCTTGCGTTGGGCCGCATGAAGGGCAAGAACGGCCAGCCCGGCGCGTTCGTCGTCGCCTCGGAAACGTGCGCGTTCGACCTCGTCGGGGCCGACTTCGTGCGCGACGTGGCCCCCGGCGAAATCCTCGTTGTGGACGCCGAGGCGCTCGAAACCGGCGAGCCGCACAGCTACCGCCTCGCCAGCCGCTTCGGCGTGAGCCAGTGCGTCTTCGAATACGTCTACTTCTCCCGCCCCGACTCCAAGGTGTTCGGCGAGATGGTGGACAAGGTGCGCCGCAAGATCGGCAAGGCCCTCGCCCACGACGCGCCCGTGCCCCGCGTGCCCGAAGGCGACAAGCGCCCCATCGTGATGGCCGTCCCGGACTCGTCCAACACCGCGGCCATCGGCTACGCGAGCGAGTGCGAGAAGCTCGGCTTCCCGTGCAAGTTCGACATCGGCTTGATCCGCAACCACTACGTCGGGCGCACCTTCATCAGCCCCGGCCAAGACCAGCGCGAGATCAAGGTGCGGACGAAGTTCAACACCGTCGAGGGCGTCCTAAAAGACCGCGTCGTCGTGATGCTCGACGACAGCATCGTGCGCGGCACCACGGCCCGCCAACTCGTCAAGATGGTGCGCGACGCCGGGGCCAAGGAGGTGCACTTCCGCGTCGCCTCGCCGCCGGTGCTGCATCCGTGCTTCTACGGGATGGACTTCCCGAGCCACGACGAGCTGCTCGCCAACCAGTTCGACGACGTGGACGAGATGGCGGCGTGGCTGGGCGTGGACAGCCTCGCCTACCTCAGCGTGGAGGGGATGATGCAGGCCGTGCACGTCGCCAACCCCGACGCCCAGGCGCAGGGGCGCGGTTTCTGCAACGCGTGCTTCTCGGGCGTTTACCCCGTCCCCGTGGACGAGGGCGTGACGAAGGACGAGTACGACGGCTGAGGCGTCTTACCGAAGCCGGGCCGCCAGCGCTTGGTAGCGGACGTAGAGCGCGTCCACTTTGCGTTGGTCGAACGGGCCGGTAGACCAGCGTGCCGTGTAGTCCAGTTCGTCGAGCAGCGCCCGCAGTTCGGCCTGCACCGCCTGCTGCGCCGCCGCTTCGCGTTGTCCTGCTCCGAGGAGCGTAACGGCCAGCAACGGCACGAGCAGCAGGTCGAGGCCGAAGGCGACGTACCGGAACGTGGCTTCCATCCCCGGAACCGTCAGGCCCAGCAGCAGCGCCGACACCACCGGCACGGCCACGGTGGCCGCCCGAAGAAACGCGGCGGGGTTGCGCACGGGTGTTTCGGCAGCGTAGAGCGTGGCGTGGATCTTCTCCTGCAGCCACGCCACCTTTTCGTTTGGGGGCACATCGGGCGCGGCGGCACGATCGGGCGTCCGGGTAGGCGCGTCTTTGACCTTGGTGGCGGCGGGGGGGCTGGCTTCCATCGGGCAGAGGGGAAAAGCGGGCCGCCCAACCTACGCCACGCCCGGCGCGATTGGTCGTGAACGTCCGATGTTTAGGTGTGCGCCCTCATGTGAGCGCCACGCCGAGGCTGAACAGCACGGCGTAGACGAACAGCAGTTGGCCCGTTCGGCCCAGCACGGGGATGAGCGTGCGGGCGAGCGCCTTCGGGTCGTCGGTTTCGGGACGGGTGGCGAAGACGGTCTTCAGCAGCGGGATCGCCATCGGCAAGACCCACGCGGCGGCCATCGCGCCCGGGTGTCGTCCGGTCCAAAGCCAGTACACCACCGGCACGAGTGCCGCGCCGGCGTAGCACGCGGCAAAGAGCGCCTTCCCGAACCCGCCGCCGAAGCGGACGATCAGCGTCCGTTTGCCCGCCTCGCGGTCGCCCTGCACGTCGCGGAGGTTGTTGGCTACGAGAATCGCCACCGCGATCAGCCCCGGCCCGATGCCGGCCAGCACGGCAGGCCAGCTGAACTGCAACGTCTGGACGTAGTGCGTGCCCGCCACGGCCACCGGCCCAAAGAAGATCAGCACGAACAGGTCGCCGAGGCCGAGGTAGGCGAGGGCGTTTTTCCCCGCCGTGTACGCGACGGCGGCGGCGATGGAGGCGAGGCCCACGGCGAGGATCGGCCAGCCGCCCCGCGCCACGAGGTAGAGGCCGAGCACGAACGCGAGCGCGAACGTGAAGACGATGGCGCGGCGCATCGTCGCGGGCGCGACCAGCCCGGCGCTCACCACCCGGAGCGGCCCGATGCGCCCTTCCTTCGTGTCGGCCCCCTTCTCGAAGTCGGCGAGGTCGTTGACGAAGTTGGCCCCGATTTGCAGCAGCAGCGCGCACGCGAGCGCCACGAGCGCACTCGGGCCGTGCGCCCCGCCGTCGGCGTAGGCCAGCGCCGTCCCGAGCAGCACGGGCGCGGCGGCGGCAAAGAGCGTGCGGGGCCGCGCGGCGGCCGTCCAGATCTGAAGCGGCGTCAACGTCAGGGCCGTTTGGGGAACTGCCCGAAGTCGGGCGAGCGGCGCTCGTTGTAGGCGTTGCGGCCTTCCTGCCCTTCGTCGGTCATGTAGAACAGCAGCGTTGCGTTGCCCGCCAGTTCCTGCACGCCCGCCTGCCCGTCGAGCGCGGCGTTGAAGCCGGACTTCAACAGCCGCAGCGCCAGCGGCGAGTGCTGAAGCATCTCGCGGCACCACTGCACCGTCGTCTCTTCCAGCGCTTCCAGCGGCACGACCGTGTTGACGAGGCCCATGTCAAGGGCTTGCGCGGCATCGTACGGACGGCACAGGTACCAGATCTCCCGCGCCTTCTTCTGCCCGACGATGCTGGCGAGGTACGACGCGCCGAAGCCGCCGTCGAACGAGCCGACGCGCGGGCCGGTCTGCATGAACCGCGCGTTTTCGGCGGCGATCGTGAGGTCGCAGATGACGTGCAGGACGTGGCCGCCACCGACGGCCCAGCCCGCCACCATCGCCACGACGGGCTTGGGGCACGACCGGATCTGCCGCTGGAAGTCGAGGACGTTGAGGCGCTCGTGGCCCGAACCGGAGCCGGCGTCCTTGTAGCCGCCGTCGCCCCGGATGGACTGGTCGCCGCCGGAGCAGAACGCGTCGTCGCCCGCGCCGCAGAGCACGATCGCGCCAATCGTCTGATCGTCGCGGGCGTCGTCGAGGGCGCGGATCATCTCCTGCACGGTCGTCGGCGTGAAGGCGTTGCGCTTGTGCGGGCGGTTGATGGTGATCTTGGCGATGCCCTCGGCCTTGTGGTAGAGGATCTCGGTGAACGGGCCGGAGGCGGGCACGGCGGCCTGCCAGTCGGCCCCCGGGCGGATGGTGGTTGCGACGGTGTCAGACACGGGTTTGGGGATTGCGATGCGCCGCAAACGCCCGCCGCGCCGTGCGGGTTGCCCGGTGCGTACAGCGATCGTGCGTCGCCGGGGTACGCTCAAACGAGCGGGTCTTCCGCTGTCTTTTTTCGGCGCGACGGTATGCCGAGGCAGCAAGCGGACTCTTTAGCGTGGCCTTCCCATCTGGCCCTATGCCGCCTGCCCGCCGATGCCCGCGCTTGCCCGGTTTTGACTACACGAGCGCCTGCGCCTATTTCGTGACCCTCTGCCTGCATCGCCGGACGCCGCGTCTGGCTGCCGCTCGCAACAGAGCGCTACACCTGACTACAGAAGGATGGCAGGTGGCCGACGCTTGGCGTTGGCTGCTTGGTCATCATCCCGAAGCCCTTCGCCCGGATGTGTGGGTGGTGATGCCCGACCATCTTCACGCCGTTCTCTGGCTTACCGAGGCTGCCACCAAGCCGCTGGGACGGTACATCGGGGCGTTCAAGACGGTATCCACGCGTGCGGTAAACGAAGCGGGACGGTCTCCGGGGGCGCGGCTGTGGCAGCGCAGTTTCCACGACGCCATCGTGCGCAGTCCCGCCCACCTCGCGAACGTCCGGGCGTACATCCGCGAAAATCCGGCACGGTGGATCGAACGGCGCGGCGTTTACCGGATGCGCGACGGCGATGGGCCGATTTCGTCGGTGTAGGGGCCGTTCGCGAACGGCCTACGGTTACGGGCGTGTTTACCGTCCCGGCCCCAACCGCCGGACGTCGGCGGGCGTGGCCACACGGAACCGGATCGCCGCGCCGCCGCCGGGGGCGAGGCGCAGCGTCCACGCGTCGGTCGAACGCACGATCCGCTCGGACGTGCGCAGCGCGTTGGCCCCCGCCTCGGTGCGCCAGTCGCCCATCGCCGGATCGTCCTCGTACGCCTCGGCGACGTACGTCTTGGCGGGGTCGAGGAACGACAGGCTCGCCTCCAGCACCCGCCCCGTCTCGTCCGTCACGCTGCCCAAGTACCAGTCGTCCGAGCGGCGGTCTTTGCGGACGATCGTCGCGTAGTGCCCGATGTCGGCGTGGAGCACGCGCGTCGTCTCCCAGTCCGTCGGCACCGCCTCCAGCCAGCGCATCGCCGGGTGGCCTTCGAGGTTCTCCGGCAGGTCGGCGATCATGTGCAGCGGCGAGTAGATCGTGACATAGAGCGCGAGGCCCTTCGCCTGCGTCATGTTGACGCGGTTGTTGGGGCGGCGTTCGGGGTAGAACAGCCGCACCACGCCCGGCGTGTAGTCGAACGGCCCGGCGAGGCTGCGGGTGAACGGCAGCGTGGCGTGGTAGCCGGGCGGGTTGCCGCCGTCGCCGCTCCAGGCGTCGTACTCCATCCCGCGCGCGCCCTCGCGCGTCATCAGGTTGGGCCACGTCCGGCGCAGGCCCGTGTCCTTGATTGGCTCGTGGATGTCGAGCATGATCCGGTGCCGCGCCGCGCTCTCGACGGTGCGCTGGTAGTGCCGCACGCCAAACTGCCCGTGGTGCCACTCGACGCGGTTCGGGTCGGGGCCGTTCGGCGACGTGCGCAGGCGCGAGCCGACGTACCCCGTCTTCACCGCGTTCATCCCGTAGCGCGCCGAGAACGCGTAGGCCGAGTCCATCTGCCGCTCGTAGTTGTCGGTGATGGCCCCCGTCTCGTGGTGGCCGATCAGCCGCACGTTCTTGCCACGGGCGTACGAACTCAACGCATTGATATCAAAGTCCGGATACGGTTCGGTGAAGTTGAACTTGTAGCCCTCGCCGGCCCACCACGCCTGATCCCAGCCCGTATTCCAGCCCTCCACGAGCACGCCCCGGAAGCCGTGCCGCGCGGCAAAGTCGATGTAGCGGCGGGTGTTGGCGGTCGTCGCGCCGTGCTTCGGCCCCGGCCCCCACGACGACTGGTCGAGGTGCATCTCCCACCACACGCCGACGTACTTGCCCGGCTCGATCCACGACGTGTCAATAAGTTGATTCGGCGCGTTGAGGTTGAGCACGAGGTAGTTGGTGACCAACCCGCCGGGCGTGTCTTCCACCAAAAGCGTGCGCCACGGCGTTTCAAACGGCCCGGAGACGTACGCCCGGACGCCGTCGCTCCACGGCACGAGGTCGGCCTTCAACGCGGTCGTGCCGATGCGGTTGAGCGTCATCGACGGGAAGTCGACGAGCGCGGCTTCGTGGAGGCTCAGGTACAGGCCTTCGGGCGTCTCCATCGTCAGCGGCGTGTGCGCGACGGTGATCTGGCCCAGCGGCGTTTTTTGGTAGAGGTATTCGTAGCGGTTGTCTTGGTAGGCCGCAAACCACCACGCTGTTGGCTCGGTCGGGAAGCGGAATTCGGTGGCCTCGTCCATCACCACCATTTCGCGCGTGTCAGGGAGTTGATACCGGAAGCCGAGACCGTCGTCGTACACCCGAAACACGATGCCGAGGCGCTGCACGCCCCCGCCCGCGCGGGCCTCGCGCTCCAGCATGACCGAGAGCTCGCGGTAGCGGTTGCGGACGAAGCGCTCCTCGCCCCACACCTGCTCCCACGTCTCGTCGACGTCGCGGGTGGCAGAGGCGGCGAGGTGCAGGCGCGGATCCGCGCCGGGATCGCGGCCGGGGCCGAGGTTGCCGTCGCGCAGGGTCAGGCCGAGGGCGCTTTCGGTGACGACCGGGCGGTTCAGCCGGTCCAGCCGGTACACGGGCCGCCCGTCTTTCAGCGCAAACGTGAGGCGCAGCGTGCCCGACGGCGACGCGACGGCGAGCGTGGTGTCTTGCGCGGACGCGGGCAGCACGGCGGCGAACAGGGCGAGGAGCAGGAGAAGACGCATCGGCGAGGGCGGGAGGAGCGGCGGTGCAAAACGAGGCGGCGCAACTCAGGCCGCGCCGACGGTAGGTCGCGAATCTGCATAACGAAAACGGGTTGATATCAAAGAGTAGATATCAACCCATTGAATCAAAGCGCACCGAGATCGGTGAGCCAGCGGCGCATCTTGTCCTTGGTCGCCTGCGACGGCGGCACGAGCGGTAGGCGGACGTGCTCTTCGCACAGGCCCATCATCGCCAAACCGGCCTTGACGGGGCCAGGGCTGGTCTCGACGAAGTTGCCTTCCATCAGGTCGAGCATCCGGTAGTGGAGCGTGCGGGCCTCGTCCCATCGCCCGGCCAGCGCGGCTTCCACCATGTCGTTCATCATGCCCGGCACTTGGTTGCTGTTGACCGAGATGACGCCGTCCACGCCGAGGGCGACGAGCGGGAGCGTCGTGGCGTCGTCGCCGGAGATCACCCGAAAGCCGTCGGGGCGGTGGGCGAGAATCTGCATGATCTGGCCGAAATTCCCCGACGCCTCTTTGGTGGCGACGATGTTATCGACCGTCTCGGCCAGTTCGAGCGTCGTTTCGGCGGAGATGTTGGTGACGGTGCGGCCCGGCACGTTGTAGATCACGATCGGCAGGTCGGTGCTTGCCGCGATGGCGCGGTAGTGCGCCAAAAGGCCCGCCTGCGTGGGCTTGTTGTAGTACGGCGCGACGGCCAGCAGCGCGTCGGCGCCAGCGTCGGCAGCGCGCTTTCCGTTGGCGATGGCGACGGCGGTGTTGTTCGACCCGATGCCGGCGATGACCTTGGCCCGCCCGTTGGATTGCTCGATGACCGTGCGGATCGTTTCGATGTCTTCTTCGGCGGTGGACGTGGCCGATTCGCCGGTGGTGCCAACCGGGACGAGGATTTTCACCCCACCCGCCACCTGGTGGTCGACGATGCGGCGGAGTGCGCCGCGGTCCATCGATCCGTCGGCGTGCATCGGGGTGACGAGGGCGGTGGCGCAGCCGCGCAGCCAGTTCGGGGCAAGGCCCATAAGAGGTTCGACGTTGAGAGGTTCGGGGCAAGGTACAGCCGAACCGACCAGCGTCGGATGCCCGGCCTCATCCGCCCAGAACCTCCGCCATCACCGCTTCGAACGGATAGATGCCTGTGCGCCCGACGATCCATTGCGCGGCGAGCAGTGCGCCTTGGGCGAAGCCCTCGCGGCTGCGTGCGGTGTGGGCAAGCAGCACCTGATCGGGGAGGCCGTCGAAGCCGACGCGGTGGGTGCCGGGAATGTGTCCGGCGCGCGTGACGGCCACCTCGAAGCGTTGGCCGCCGAAGGCGTCGGAGACGAGGCGTTCGAGGACCAGCGCGGTGCCGCTGGGCGCGTCACGCTTCATCGCATGGTGCTGTTCTTCGAGGAAGGGCGCGTAGCCGCCGACCCGCTCGAAGAGCGTGGCCGCGTGTTCAACCACCCGGCAGAACACGTGCACGCCGATGGAGAAGTTAGCCCCATACACCAATCCGCCGCCGGCGTGTTCGACCCGTTGGCGGACGGCGGCGAGACGGTCGTTCCAGCCGGTCGTGCCGACGACGAGCGGGACGCCTGCGGCCAGGCACGCCGCCACATGCGTTTCGACGGCCTCGGCGACGGAGAAGTCCACGGCCACATCGCAATCGCGCAGGCGTTCAGGCGTGATCGGTCCATTGGCTTCGTCGAGTCGGACGACGATCTCGTGCCCGGCCTCTGCGGCGAGCGTGGCGACGAGTTGCCCCATCCGGCCGTAGCCAAGGAGCGCAATGCGGAGCGGAGCGGGCATCGGACGGTCGGAAAAGGTGGACGAGAAGATAGCCTTCTCGCACCGTTTACCGGCGGATCTCGAACCCCGAGAGGCGGTCTTCCGGCGGCGTCCACGTCTCGTCTACCCGCGTGACACGTCCCAGCGGCGGCCCCACATGGAGCGCGTCGAGGAAGCGTTCGAGGTCGGCGCGGGAGCCTTCGGCGGCGAAGGCGACCGTCCCGCCCGGCTCGTTGCGCACGAAGCCGCGCAGTCCCAGTTCTTTGCCCCAGCGGACGGCAAAGGCGCGGTAGCCCACGCCCTGCACGCGCCCGTGCACGATTCCTTCGACGCGGTGGAGATCGGCGGCCATCGGCAAAGAGGGTTTTCGCCAAGACGCTCCCGCCGCCGTCGGGGTTTCCTCAGCGCAGCCCCTGCGCCTTGGCCCAGCCGCCGAACTGGTCGACCAACTGCTCGAACGAGTCGAGTTCAAACAAAAGCGGCTGCAGGTGCCACACGTCGTAGTCCTGCTCGGCCACCACGGCCACGTCGTAGGGCCGCACTTCGACGGCGTCGGAGAGCGCGTGCTGGACTTCGCCGTGCGAACTCAAAATCCCCGCGCCGAAGATGCGCCGGGCCGTCGAGCCGTCGGGTTGCTGCTCGCGGATGAGGCCAAACTCGACGGAGAACCAGTGCAGCCGTTCGAGCTGGACGCGCTGGTAGCCGGTCGCGTTGAGCGCGGCCTCGCCGAAGTGCTGGTAGAAATCGGCAAAATCCGGCTCGGTGAGCATCGGCATGTGGCCGAAAATGTCGTGGAAGAGATCCGGCGCGGGCGTGTAGTCGAGTTCTTCGCGGCCCCGGATGTAGTCGGTGGACGGGAAGATGCGCTGCGACAGCAACTCGAAAAAATCGCGTTCGTGCAGCAGACCCGGCACACGGGCCACCGCCCAGTTTGTCTCCCGCGCCAGCCGCGCCGAAAGGTCTTTGAGGGCTGGAATGCGCTCGCCGCCGAGGGTGATCGTCTCGGCTCCGTGCAGGTAGGCAGCGGAGGCCCGGCCCGGCAGGAAGGCGAGCTGGCGGGCGTAGAGCATCCGCCACGTTTCCTGGTCGATCTCCGAGTAGCCGGGGTACAGGATGGCGTCGCCCACGGGCGGCGGCTGGTCGAGCGTTTGAGGCACGCAGCGCGGGTCGAGGTCTTCGGCGTCGGCCTTTTCGTAGGCGGACAGAAACGCGGGTTCGTCGGGCGAGGGATCGGAGGCGGTGAGCATAGGTGGAAGCGCTTTTGTGCTACGCTACGCCCGGATACCACGCCGGGTTCGGGACGAGGGCAAGGGCGCGCGCCAAGCCCGTTTGCGGCGCACCGCCCGCCGCCGTCGATTGGCCGTCCGATGTTACCGGAGCTGCACAACTTGGCTGCATCGTACCTTCGTAAAACTCCCGTTGGCGACCCGCTTGCCGCCCGATTCAATGCCCTCGCTTTCGTCTCCCAGCGTTCTCGTCTTCCTCGGCCCGCTCGTGCTGGCCGTGCTGCTCTGGCTCGTCTCGCTCTCCGGCGCCTTTGGCGACCTCGACGGTGGCGCAGACGGTGTGGATGCGGGCGATGGCGTGGACGGCGGTGGCCTCGCCGGGCTTTTCGGCGGCCTTCCGCTGAGCCTCGGCGTCACGCTGCTGCTGTTCGCCTACGGCGCATCGGGCCTCGTTTTCCGCTTTGCGCTGGGCCTTGGGGCAGTGGTGAGCGCGGTGCTGGCCGTCGCGGTGGGCCTTGCGGCAGCGCGGCTGAGCGGGCGGATGCTCGCGCCGCTGTTTCGCCCCAACCCGGCTCCTGCTGCTCGCACACTCGTGGGAAGTGTGGCGACGGTGACGAGCGACGCGGTGGACGAGCACGGCGGGATGGCGACGGTTCGGCAGAACGGCGTCCGCCTCGAAATCCCCGTTCGGCTCGACCCCGACGTGCCCGCCGACCACGCGCCAACCGAAGGCGATGCCGTGCTGCTCTTTGATTTCGACGCCACGCGCAACGTCTACCTTGCCGCACCGCACGACCCCGACCGCCCGGCGCTTCGCCCGCCGGTGCGGGCCTGAACGGGCCTCCTCCTTTGCTTGTCCTCAATCACCCCATCCGTTATGCCTACTTCGATCATTGTCACCGCCGCGCTCGTGCTCGGCGTGGTGTTGTTCGTCGTGCTGCTGCTCAGCATGTTCAACCGCTTCCTCGTCAAAGCGTCGCCGGGAGAAGCCATCGTCAAAACCGGATTCGGCGCGCCCCAGCCGGAAGTGTCGCTGTCGTCGGCGTTCGTCGTGCCGCTGTTCAGCCGCGTCGAAATGCTGGATTTGACCGTCAAGACGGTGCGGATCGTCCGCCGCCAGCAGGAGAGCCTGTCGTGCGCCGACGGCATCCGCGCCGAGGTGGAAGTCGACTTCTACATCAAGATCAACCCGGTCGAAGAAGACATTCGGCACGTCGCGATGACGATTGGGCCGGAGCGGGCGGCGTCCACCGAAATCCTCCGCGAGCTGTTCGAGGCCAAGTTTGCCGACGCGCTCAAGACGGCGGGCGCGAAGCTCACGTTCGACCAGCTCTACCAAAAGCGCTCCGTCTTCCGCGACGAAATCCTCCGCGCGCTCGGTGGCGACGCGGGCGGCGATGTGGTGCTCAACGGCTACCGGCTCGACGACGTGGCCATCCAGTACCTCGAGCAGTTGCCGCTGGAGATGCACAACGAAAACAACGTGCTCGACGCGCGGGGCCGCAAGGAGATCGCGCAGCGCACCAGCTCCGAGGTGGAGGCCGCCAACCAGCGCCTGCGCCAGAAGGAGGTGACGATTGCCGAGCAGAACCGCGAGGCGCGGCTGCGGCAGCTCGCCATCGAGCAGAACATCAAGGAGCAGGAGGCCAAGCAGCAGCGCGAGGTGGCCGAGTCGGTGTCGCGCGAAGACGCGGCGGCGCAGAAGACGCTGGCCGAGCAGCAGCAGGTGGCCGAGGCGGCGCGCATCGCCAAGGAGCAGGCCATCCGCCAAGCCGAGATCGAGCAGCAGCGGGCCATCGAACTGGCCGATCAGCAGAAGCGGCAGCAGGTGGAGCAGGCCGAGGTGGCGCGCGAGCGCGTGCTGGCGGTGGCGCTGGAAGAAAAGACCAAGCAGGCGCAGATCGCCCGCATCGAACGCGAGGCGGCGGAGGCGGAGGCGCTGCGCGGCAAACTGAAGATGCTGGAGGAGACGGCGCTGCAAGAGGCCGAACGCCTCCGCGCCGAAGAGCAGGCGCAGACGGCCAAGGCGCTGGAAATCGCCAACCGGCAGAAGCAAATCGACGTGATCGAGGCCGAGAAGCAGGCGGCGGTGGAGCGGGCCACGCAGCAAGTCCGGGCCGACGTGGCCGCCTACGAGCTTCGCACGACGGCGCAAGCCCGCCTCGACGCGGCCAAGCTGGACGCCGAAGCCGCCGAGGCGCAGGCCAAGGCCATCGAGACCGTGGGCGGGGCGCAGGCCGAGGCCGAACGGCTGCGGCTGGACGCGCGCAACGTGATGAACGAGCGGGTGCTGCTGGCGCAGACGCTCGAGCAGATCGGGCCGATGCTGCCGCAACTCGTCGAGCAGCTCATGAAGCCCGCCGAGAAGATCGACTCGATCCGGGTGGTGAACGTGAACGGCCTCGGCGGCGACGGCAGCGGCGCACCGTCGGGGGCGGGCGGGGCCATCGGGCCGGTGCTCACCACGCTGCTGCAAACGGGCGCGGCGCTGCCGCTGCTGCGCGAAGTCCTCGCGGCGGTGCAGACGCAAAGCCCGGGCACGGACGTGGACGGTGCGCTCCGCCGCCTGCCCGGCGGCTCGGCGGTGGCCGACGCGCTGGCTCCCCCGAAGAAGCCCGCCGCGAAGCCGGAACCCGTACCTGCCGCATCCGGCGACGGGAAATGACGGACGGCGCACCCTGTCAGGGTTCACGACCCTGACAGGGTGCGGATTACCGGTACAACCCGCGGGCGGCGACGTAGTCGGCCACGGCGTCGGGGAGAAGGTAGCGCGTCGAGCGTCCGGCGCGGAGGCGGGCGCGGAGGTCGGTGCTCGACACGTCGATGCGTCCGGCGTCAAGCACGCGGGCGAAGCGCCGCATCGGCGCGTCGGCGCTTTCGACGCCGGGCCGCCGATACACGACGAGGTCGGCCATCGACAGGATCTCGTCGGGCGCGCGCCACGTGTGGAACGCCGCGAGGCTGTCTTCGCCCACAAGCAGCGACCAGCGCACGTGCGGCAGCGCGGCGGTGAGTTGCCGAAGCGTGTCGACGGTGTACGACGGCTCGTTCTTCTCGGCGGCGCGGCGAACCTCCAAATCCGACACGACGAAGCGCGGGTTATCGGCGATGACCCGGTGCGTCATCTCCAACCGATCTTCCGGCGGCGCAAGGTCGGCCCCGATCTTGTGCGGAGGTTTCGCGGCCACCATCCAGATCACCCGGTCGAGGCTGCACGCCTCGCGGAGCGCCTCGGCCACGACGAGATGGCCCAGGTGCGGAGGGTTGAACGATCCGCCGAAGAGTCCGACGTGCATACGGGGCGGGGAGATGGCCGAAGATACGGCGGCGCGGGGCCAGCGCTTGGATAAACGCTCTTCGCTCGCCTTTCGCCGCGCCAAGCCGCCCAGCCGGGGTAGTTTGCACGTCTTCCTCCCCGACCGATGCCGCGCTTTCTTGCTGGATGCTTTCTCGCCATGCTGGCCACTGTGCCGCTGCACGCGCAAACCGCCGTCCTTGCCGACTCGGTGGTCGTGACCGCCACCCGCTCGCCCGACGATTTGCGCCGCACGGGCCGAGCCGTCACGGTCGTCACCGCCGACGACATCGCCCGCGCCCCGGCCTCGTCGCTCGACGAACTGCTCCGCACCGCCGCCGGGGTGGAGGTGATGGCGCGGGGGCCGCTGGGCACGCAGGCCGACTTCACCGTTCGCGGCTCGACCTTCGGCGGCGTGCTGTTGGTGATCGACGGCGTCCGCGCCGACGATCCGCAGACGGGGCACTTCCTCTCCGACTTCCCGATTCCGCTCGCCGAGATCGCCCGCATCGAGGTGCTGCGCGGCCCCGCCGCCGCGCTTTACGGGCCGGACGCGGTGGGCGGCGTCGTGCACGTGATCACCAAACTGGCGATGGGGATTCCGTCCGGCCAAGCCACGGCGCAAATCGGGTCGTACGGCCTGCAGGCGTCGGATTTGGCGGCGACGATGCCGTTTGGCCCGGCCACGTTCGGCCTCGCCGCGTCCAGCCTCCGCACCGACGGCGAGCCGGTGGAGAGCCTTGACGGCGGGACGATGGGCGACCGCGCGCGCTCGGACGTAGACCGCCGCGCCTTTGCCGGCGGCGCGCGCTTCCGGACGCGCCGGGGCGTGCTCTTCTTCCGCGCCGCGCAGGACGACCGCGCCTACGGCTCGGTGCGCCACTACTCGGCGTCGCGCCTCGACACCGCCTTCTCGACCTCCACGACGACGTTCGGGCATCTGACGTTCCAGGGCGATCTCTCGCCGCGTCTGTCGCTGGAGGCGTCGGCGGGGTTGCGTTTGCACGAGAGCACCTACACGTTCAACCCCGTCACCCCGTCCAACGTGCACGACAACCGGCAGATCACCGCGCAGGCCGTGGCGCGCCGGATCGTCTCGCCGCGCCTGTCCGTCGACGCCGGGCTGTCGGCGGCGCACCGGCGGATCGAGAGCACGAACATGGGCGAGCACGCGGCTGCGTCCGCCGGGGCGTTCGGGCAACTCCGCTACGCCGCCGGGCCGCTCGCGGCCTCGCTGGCCGCCCGCGTGGACGCCGACCCCGACGGCTTCGGTACGGAGATCACCCCGCAGGCGAGCCTTGCCTACACCGCCGGACGGCTCACGCTGCGCACCGCCGGGGGCCGCGCCGTCCGCGCGCCGTCGTTCACCGACCTGTACTACAACACGCAGGTTACGAACATCCGGGGGCGCGACGTGGGCAACCCGGACTTGAAGGCCGAGCGGGCGTGGAGCGCCGAAGCCGGGGCCGACTTCGAGGCCGCGCCGGGCCTGACGCTGCGCCTGACGGGTTTCGGGCGGGACACCGACAACCTGATCGACTTCGTCAAGACGAGCGCCGCCGACACGGTCTTTCGCGCCCAGAACCTGCTGGCCGTGACCGTGCGCGGCGTCGAGGCCGAGGCGTCGTACCGGAAAGGCGCGGCGGCGGCAAGCCTCGCCTACACGTACCTCGACCTCACCCGCGATGCGTCCGGCGTGGTCGCTTCGAAGTACGCGCTTCAGAGCGCCCGGCACCTCGTCCAAGCCAACGCCGCCTACACCGTGCCGTCGGGCGCGGCGCAGGGGCTGACCGTGGGCGCGAGCGGCTTTTGGCGCGATCCGTACCCGAATCCGTCCGCTGCGCCCGGCGTCGTCAACCCGCGCACCGACGCGCCGTACACGGTCGTCAACCTCCGCGCCGCCTACCCGCTGCCGATCGCGCGCCTGCGGCTGGCCGTGACCGCCGAGGTGCGCAACGCCTTCGACACGCGCTACGTCGAACTGTTCGCCCCGGTGATGGGCCGGTGGTGGATCGTCGGCGTGCGGATGGGCGAATAAGACGTGCCTACCCTGTCAGGGTCGCTGACTCTGACAGGGTGCCGTTTACCGCAGCGACGCGGCGAGGGCGCGCCAGTCGTCGCGCTCGGGCAGGCCGGGCTTGCGTGCGCCGAAGAACTGGACGATCATCTCGCCGTCGCCGTCGAACACTTCGAGGGCCGTCACGTCGCCGGTGTCGCCGGGTTTGGTGACGACGTACGCCTCGGCGATCTTCGTCTCGTCGAGGTGCAGGTTGAAGGCCTCGTCCAGCACGTTGATCCACGGGCCGTGCTCGACGATCTTCGCCACCGGGCCGGTGTGGATCTGGATGCAGCCGTCGTTGCCGACGAAGCACATAATCGGCTGGCCCGTCGCCGCCGCGCCTTCGAGCAACTGCCGCGCGGCCTTGGCCGACACCGGACGCGCCAAATCCGCCGGGGCGTTGCGCACGGCTTGGCGACGGCTGACGCCGTGCGTCCGGAGCAGCGGGAAGAAGTCGTGGGTGTCGGTGAGCGCCCGCCAGCCGTCGTAGAACGCGGCGAGGTCGAGGTCGGCGTCGGGCGTTTCCGCCGGGCGCGGCGCAGCAGCCGAGACGGCAAGCGCGTCGGGTTGCTCGTCGGCATGGAAGGCTTCAATGAGCGCGCCCCATCCGTCCGCGTTCGTCTCGTCCGTCGCGTAGACCTTGTGGACGGCCTGCCCGGCGCGGTCGAAGAACTGGAGGCTGCGGCGTCCGTTTTCTTCCACGGCGAACGCCGACGCCCATGCGCGAAGGAAGATGCGCAGGTCGATGTCTTTCCCGACGAACAGCGTGTGCGGGCCTTGGCTTTGGAAGCCGCTGTACACGCCCTTGCGCTCGTGCACGCAGGCGTCGTTGCGGGTGAGCGCCAACAGCCGCCCGAGCGGTTCGAGGCTGGAAAGGATTGCGCCGAATTCGGGGCGAAGCACGACGACGTTCGTCCCGACGCCGGTGGCAAGCAGCTGCGCTTCCGACACGCCGATGCCTTGGGCGACGTTGCGGGCGCGGGCTTTGGGGTTCTCGGCGCGGTAGGCGTCGGCGGCGGCGCGGATGTCGGCAGCAGGGGTCAAAACAGCGGTTTCCATCGGAGAATTGGGGATAGACGACGTAGAGACGCCCCATTGGGGCGTCTCCCAAAGATTTACGAAGCGGGCAGTACAGGCAACGGGTCGCGCACGTCCGACGGCACCGCCACGACGAGCGGGCAGCCGAGCGTCGGATGGTTGAGCACGAGGGCGTCGAGGCCGAAGACGGCGCGGATGGTTTCGGGGCGGATGACGTCGGCGGGCGTGCCCTCGGCCACGAGACGTCCGCGATCCAGCACGGCGAGGCGGTCGGCGTACTGCGCGGCGAGGTTGAGGTCGTGCAGCACCGTCACCACGGCAAGGCCGCGTTCGGTGGCGAGGCGTCGGGCGGCGGCGAGCACGCGGTGCTGGTGGGCGAGGTCGAGGGCGCTGGTCGGCTCGTCGAGCAGGAGCGCGGCGGCCTCGTCGGAGTCCAGTTGGGCGAGGACGCGGGCGAGGTGCAGCCGCTGCTTTTCGCCGCCGGAGCACGTCGGGTAGCGCCGTTCGGCGAGGTGGGCGACGTCGGCGGCATCGAGCGCCCGGAGGGCGGCGCGTTCGTCCTCGGCGCGGCTCGTGGCGTGCGGCGTGCGGCCCAGCAGCGCCACTTCGCGCCCGGTGAACCCGAACGCCAGCAGCGCCTCTTGCGGCAAAACGGCCCGCTGCCGGGCCAGCGTGGTGGGCGCGACAGTGCGCAGGTCTACGCCGTAGAGGCGCACCGTGCCGATGCTGGGCGTGCGCTCGCCCGACAGCACCGACAAGAGCGTCGACTTCCCCGCGCCGTTGGGCCCGACGATGGCCGTCACCGTCCCCGACGCCACGTCCAGCGTCACGTCGTCGAGCAGCGTGGCCTCGCCAAGCGATACGGTAACGTTGGACAGGGAAAGCATCAAAGGAAAGGTTGGGTGTATGGTTTATGGGGTATGGAGAAAAACGTGCCTTGATCTATTTTCTATAAACCATACACAAAATCGTAGAGGATTACGCCGGGCGTTCGCGCAGCAAGAGCCAGAGGAAAAACGGCCCGCCCGCCAGCGCCGTCACGATCCCGATGGGCAGTTCGGCGGGGGCGACGATCGTCCGCGCCACCAGGTCGGCCACGACGAGCAGCAGCGCCCCGAGCAGCGCCGAGGCGGGCAGGAGCGTCCGGTGGTCAGGGCCGAGCGCGAGGCGCACGAGGTGCGGCACGACCAGCCCGACGAAGCCGATCATCCCGCTGGCCGCCACCGCCGCGCCCACGCCCAGCGCCGACAGGCCAATCGTCCACCGTTTCAGCCGTTCCACCCGCACGCCGAGGTGAAACGCCGCCGCCTCGCCCAGCAGCAGCGCGTTGAGGCCCCGCGCCAAGCGGGGCGAGGCCAACACCGGGGCCAGCAGCAGCGGGGCGCTCCACAGCACGCTCGGCCACGTCGCGCCGCCGAGGCTTCCGAGGCTCCAGAACGTGATGGCCCGCAGCGCCGCGTCGTCGGCAAGGAAGAACAGCAGCCCCAGCAGCGCCCCGCAGAGCGCCGCCACCGCCACGCCCGCCAGCAGCATCGTCGCCACGAGGGTGCGCCCGGCGTGCCGCCCGATCCGGTAGACGACGATGGTGGCCCCGAGACCGCCGGCAAACGCCGCCAGCGGCAGGCCCACGCCGGCCCAAAGCGGCGCGGCGCTTGCGCCGAAGACGATCCACGCGGCGGCGGCCAAGGCGCTCCCCGACGATACGCCGATCAGCCCCGGATCGGCCAGCGGGTTGCGAAACAGCCCCTGCAAAAGCGCTCCGCACACCGCCAACGCGGCCCCCACCAGCACGCCCAGCACCACCCGAGGCAAGCGCAGGTGCAGAAGGATGGCCGCCTCTTGGTCGGTGAAGGGAATGCCTGTCGATCCTCCCAGCCGGTCGATCAGAATCCCGACGACGTGCGACGCGGGAATGGGCACCGCGCCGATGCCGGCGGCCAGAACCGTCACCGTCGCAAGCGTCCCCGCCAGCACCCCGATCACGAGGCGACGGCGCAGAACCGGACGTAGGGCGGGGCGGCTGGTCACGGCGGGGCAGGAATCAGCGTGTGGCGGCCGGACGCGCCCCGGCGGCTTGGGCCGCTGCCGCGAGCGCCGCCTCGGCAGCGGTCGGGTCGTTGAGCAAGGTGTGCAATTTCAGCGCCGAAAGCCCGACCCGCGGCCCCGGGTTGAGGTCGGCGTCGTCGAGCACCACGAGTCGCCGGTTCTGGGCGGCGGGCGTTCCGGCCAGCCCGGGTTGCGACAGCAAGGCTTGGGGGCCACCGGCCATTCCCAGCGTGCGGGCCGTCACCACCACCACATCCGGCCGGGCGGCGGCAAGGGCTTCGGCGGTCACGGGGCGGTAGCCCTCAAAGCCGGTCACCGCGGCATCCGCCCCGGCCAGCGTCAAGAGCATCGCCGCGTGGGTTCCGCTTCCCGCGAGGCCGAACGCGCCGCGCTCCTGTGCTTGCACGAACACCGCCCGAGGGCGTGCCGTCTGGGCGGCGGCTTGCGCCTCGGCGCGGGCCACCTGCGCACGGAGCGTGTCCACCAGACGCTGCCCGTCCGCCGCGCGGCCCACGGCCTCGGCCACCTGGCCGATCATCGCGGCGATGCTATCGATGCTCGCCCCGCCGGCGGTTTGAACGACCGCCGTGCCCGCTTGGCGCACCTGCGCGAGCGCAGGCGGCGGGCCGGAACCGTCGGCGGCGAGCACCACGCCCGGACGCATCGCCAGAAGTCCTTCCGCCGAAAGCGTGCGGAAATAGCCCACCCTCGGGCGTGCCTGCACGGCTTCGGGGTACAGGCTCGACTGGTCGGCGGCCACCACGGCGTCGCCTGCACCCAGCGCAAACACGGTCTCGGTCACCGCGCCGCCCAGCGACACGATGCGCAGGGTCGAGGAGTCGACCTTGGCGGCAAGGGTGTCGGCTGCCGCCTCGAGGGGCGGCACGTCGGACGTAGGGCGGCACGCGGCCAGCGCGACGACGGGAAGCAGGGCGAGAAGAAGGCGCATCGGAGGTGGGAAAGCGAATATCAATACCCTGACAACGTACTCGACGACGTCTTTAGGCGGGCGAGATGGAGAACGCGTGTTACTCGAACGACTTCGTTCCGTCGGTCTGCACGACGTAGTCGAAGGTGTAGAACCGGTCTTTGATCGACGAGGACGGTGTGGCCGGGTTGCCCTTGTAGTAGGAGATCAGTTTGATCTTGGCGTACTTGCCGTCGGCGGTTTTGACGACGAGCGTGCGGCCCGGCGTGGGCGTCACGAGGTTGGTGGCGGGCGTGTACGTCCATACCGACGCGATCGACGACGAGCCGGCGTTGAACTTGACCGTGCCGGTGGAGACGAAGCCGGTGTCGGGGGCGGCCACGAGCGCTTCGAAGGGGCTGGTCACCACCGCCGACGCGCCTTGGCCCGGGCCTCGGCTCCCGCCGTTGACGATGATCGTCGCGCCGCGAAAGCCGATGTCCCACTTGGTGGTGGCCGAGTCGGCGCGGTTGGGGTTGGAGAAGTCGAGCACCACCTTGTTCTCGCGCAGGCTGTAGAGGGTGAAGCGGCCCGTGGAAATGGGCTGTCCCGTGGTGGAACTGCGCCCGGTGGTGGTGTCGGCAGCGATGCTGGTCACGCGGATCGTCGCCGAGAGGCCGTCGTCGGTCGGGTCGTTGGTGTCGCAGGCCGAAAGAACGAGGGCGGCGGCGGCGAGGGCTGCCGGAAGGTACAGGGTACGCATCGGGAAAGAAGGACGAAGAGAGGTTGCGGAGGAAGGTAGGCGAACGACGGGATGTCAACGCCTGGATATAAGCGTGTTGATACGCAGATCAGAACGTGTACGCCGCCCCGACGAACACCGTCCGGCCGGGCTGGCCGGGGAGCCGCTCGGCGTCGGTGCGGTCGAAGAGGTTGCGCACGCCCACCTGCGCTTCGACCGCGCCGAACGTGCGGGAAGCGGTGGCGTGCACGAGCGCATAGGCCGGGGCGCGTTCGGCAGCGCCCACGCCCACGCGGTTGCCGTCGGCGTCGCGGTAGGCGTACGGCCCACGCCAGACGACACGCAGGCTTGTCAGGGTCTTGATCGTCGGAATCTGATAATCAACGCGGGCCGTGCCGCTGTGCGGGCTGCGTCCCACGAGCGCGTCGTAGTCCGAAGCCGTCACGAGGCGGTCGCGGTAGTTGGCATCCCGCCAGTACACGTCGCCGCGCCCGATGGCCTCGACCACGTCCAGATCCACAATCCGCAAAAACTGGTACGAGGTGCTCGCCCGCAGCCGTCCCGACGGCGCGTAGTCGAGGCTGGTTTCCACGCCGGACGAGCGCACCCGGGCGCGGTTGACGTACGAAAACACGCTCTGCCCGTTCGTCTTGACCGCCACCGCCTGCGTCTCGATCAGGTCGCGGACGTGGTGGCGGAACGCATCGACGCGGAGGGTGACGTGGCGGGCAAGCGGCAGTTCGCCGCCGACGGTAATCGCCACGTTGCTCTCGGCCCGAAGTTCGCTCAGTTGATCGGTTGGGATGAGGAGTTGCGCGAGGCCGCCCGCCGCCGCCAAGGCCTCCAGCCGGTCGCGAACTTCCTCCGCACCGTAGACGCTGTAGCCGCCCGCTGCTGCGTTGGTGAACGAGAGGTAGCGTTGCCGGAACGCCGGGGCCTTGTAGCCGCTGCCGATGCTGGCCCGCGCCCGCACCCGCGCCGACGGCTTGAACAGCACCGCCAGTTTGGGCGACAGCCGCGCCGCAAAATCGCTCGGCGCGTCGAAGCGGACGCTCGCGTTCACGTCCCACCGCGCCGAAGGCATCCATTGCATCTCCGTGAACCCAAACGCTTGCGTGGCCGTCTTGGCGTCGGCGTAGCGGTCGCCGCCCACCCGCTCGCCCACCCAGCCGCCGCCCGCGTACGCCGCGTACCGGGCGTTGCGGACGTAGCCCACCGACGCCTCGGCCTTGCCGTAGGCTTGGTCGAACGAGGTCGAGTCGAACACCGTGCCGCCGGTTTGGGCCACCGTGCGCTCGTCGTTGAGGAAGCGAGCGCCGTGCAGGCTTGCATCCAGCACCCACCGGGGGCCGAAGCGTTGGCGGAGCGTGCCGGTGAGCGCCACGTCGGTGCGGTGGCCGTGCTGGTCGTAGAGCGCCGAGTCGAGCGGAAGCACGAGCGCCTGCGTCTGCGTCTGGACGCGCCCGGTCAGGCCGATCCGCGTCCGGTCGAACGGTTCGAAGCGGAGCCGCGCCTCGGCGGTGTAGTCGGCAAACCGAGGTGACGATGTGCCCGGCACATCGGGCAAAAGGTCGAAGCCGTGGGACGAGAGGCGGTTGAGCAGCACCCGTGCGCCCCAGCGCTCCGTGCCCGTTTCGGCCTCGGCGGCGAGGTCGTAGGTGGCGTGGCTCTCGGCGCGGGCGGACAGGCGGCCCCGCATGCCCTCGCCGGGGCGACGGGTGACGAGGTTGACCACGCCTGCGAGCGCCTCCGACCCGTAGCGGCTCGACGACGGCCCGCGCACCACCTCGATGCGCTCGACGCCCGCCACGGCCAGACGGTTCAGGTCGAGCGTCCCCGCGATCCGTCCGATCACCGGCTCGCCGTCGATCAGGATGAGCGTGTAGTCGGGCGAGAAGCCCGCCAGTTGGAGGCCGCTGCCGCCGCCGACCGACTCGATCACCGACAGGCCCGGCTGCTCGGCCAGCACGTCGGCGAGGCGAAGCGCACCCTGCGCCCGCATCTGCTGCTTCGTGACGACCGTCGTGGGCACAGCCACGTCGGCAAGGGCGCGTGCTTCGCGCGATCCCGTGACCACCACGGCTTGGCCTTCCACCGTCCGGAGGCTATCGCGCCGAGCCAGCGAATCCGGGGTTTGGGCGTAGGCCGAGGCCGCCGGTGCGACCGCGCCAAGGGCGCAAAGCAGGAGGCGACGCAGCACGGACTCTTGTGTAGATTCGTTCTAAACAAGAGCAGATACCGGGCGCTTGGCGAATGGTTTTCTGGGTTGCGTGAAGCCGCCGCGAAGCCGCCGCCGGGCCAGTTACGCGCTTTGCCAGATGTAGCGCACGTCCGACACGTCGCCGCGCTGTAGCGCGTCCGGAGCGACGAAGAACTGGGCCGTGCCCGCATCGCCCCACATCAACCCGTCGTGGCTGTCGAGTTGAAGGAGCAGGAACGTGCGGGCATCGTCGGGGCTGCGCGGGTCGTCTTGGCGGAAGAGCGGGTAGCCGCCGACCTTGTGTCCTTCGCCTGCGAGGGCCTCGTCGAGTGCCCAGAGCACCGCGCCTTCGGTGACACCGGCGTGACGGGCCAGTTCGCCGACGGTGGGTGCGGGCAGCAGCTCGAATCGGTAGTCGGAGACGGAGACGTACTCGGTGTCGGGCAGGAACGCGAGGGCGCGTGGGCGCAGCGGGGCGGCCAGCGGATGCTCGGCTGGCTCGGGCAGATTGGGCGCGGCGGCGGCGGGGCCGGTGGGGCCGTCTTGCCAGAACACCACGCGCCAGCCGTTTTGCCCCTCGGTTTGGCCGGTGTAGTCGAGGCCGTAGGAGCGGCTGTCTTCGATAAAGAACTGGACGAGGCCGCGCCTGGGCAAGCCAAGCTTGGGCGGTACGTCTTCGAGGTTGATCTGGGCGAGTGGGTAGAGCGGTGCGCCGCCGGGCGTGGTGGGCCACGCCGTGCCTTCGGGCCACCACGGCCATCCACCCAGTTGCGAGCGCATTCTGTCTTGCGGACGTTCAACCTGAACGATGAGCCGAGCAAGCGGCATTCGGGTGGTTTCGAGTGCCGCTCGCATCGGTTGGAGAAGGACGGGCAGGGCAGGGACGTCGAACATCACACGAGCAGAGGCAGACGGCATACGGGTGCCGCACAGGAAGGATTCTGTCTCTATCGTCCATTCTGCGCCGAGGGTAAGCCTTGCGCGAGGTTCGGGATGCTGGATTCGGATGGGAGAAGGCTGATGATGGGACGATGGTGGATGGTTTTGCGACCGACGATCCGGCTCAAAACCCAACCGTCACGCCGCCCATGAGCACATGCGGCTGGGCGAACGCTTGGCGGTAGGCGTCGGCCACGGAGATTTGAAGGCCGAGTTTGGGCGAGACGGTGACGCCGCCGAAGGGAATCGACGAAGCCGCCGAGACGGTGACGTGCGCCACCTCGGTGTCGCCTTCGGGAAGGAGGTAACCGGCGTCGAGGCCCACGGCAGCGCCGAGCGTGAGCGGCAGCGTTCCCACGCTGAGGGGATGGGAAACCGAGGCTTCGGCGTAAAGGCCTTTGAGGTCGCCCTCGTCTTCGTCGCCGTCAAAGTCGTACGCGACCGTAACGCCTGGGCTGAACGGCGTGTTGAGGCGGGCCGAGAGGGCGATTTCGTTCGTGGGCGAGAAGGCGAGGTCGTCGTCGCTGTCGTAGGCGGGGAAGGTGTAGAGGGTATACGTTGCTCCGAGGGTGGCAACGCCTACGGTGTGCGACACGCCCGCGTAGAGGTCGGCTTCGTTGAGCACGAACGTGTTGCCGGTGGCCGTTCCGTTGGGGTCGATGTTGCCAAACACGCCAACAAACGCGGAGCCGACGCGGGCCTCGACGGCGGGTTGAACGACGAGCCCGCGCGAGAAGACGGCACCCCGAAAGACGTAGGGGCTGGCAAAGGTCACCGATGGGGCGACCGTGACCTGCGCGACGGCAGGGGCCGAGAGGGTGAGCGAGGCGAGGGCGAGAACAGAAAGGCGTGTCATGGGAGGCGAGGGTTGAGGAACAATCGAAGGCAAATGCCTCGACCGTCTCAAAAATCGCAACACAAAATGCCTTGTTCGCCTAAATAAATTAGGTCGAATAAGAAAAAGGGCTTTCTAAATCGAGTCTTCGCATGAGGGGCCTTTCAGCGCCTCGCCTCGCGGTCTTTGTGCGCCCGCAGGCACAGGAAGGCTGGGGTCGTCGACAGCTCGGCGTGGTGGCGCGGGTCGGCGTCGCGGAAGGCGTCGGTGGGCAGCGGCTCAACGATCCGATCCAGCCGAAACCCTGCGTCGAGCAACGGGCTCAGCGCGGCGGCCAGCGGGCGACGGTAGGTGGGCACGTACACATGCGGCCCGAAGCCTCGCCAGACCGCGCCCACAGGCTCGGTGTCGAAGTAGCGGTCGGTGCCGTAATACGTGAAGTCGGTGGACGGATGCGAGATCGAGAAGACGAACGTCCCGCCGGGCCGCAGCACGCGGTGGAACTCGGCGAACGGCGCGGCCCAATCCTCGACGTAGTCCATCACGAGCGGCGAGAGCACGAGATCGACGGACGCGTCTTCGAGAAACGTCAGCGGCTGGGCGAGGTCGTGGACGCGCACGTCGGCGTCGGGGCCGAGGCGAGCCTTGGCGTGGGCGACCATCTTGGGGCTGGCGTCGACGGCCACCACCGCCGCGCCGCGCTCGGCGAGCCATTCGGCGTAGACGCCCGGCCCGCACCCGGCGTCGAGCACCCGCAGGCCGCGCACGTCAGGCAGCAGCGCCAGCGTGGCCGGGCGCTCGCAGTAGGCGTTGTGCGGCTTCGTGTCGATCTTGGCCGCGTACGCATCGGCAAGGGCTTCGTAGGCGTCGAGGGCGCGGGGCGTGGGCATCGGTTCGGGCGGAGGAGGCCCGTCGTGGACGATGCGGCGTGCCGAAGGTTGCGCCGCATCGCCGCCCCGGCGCGCTACCGCTGGCGCAGGTACCCGTCCACGGCGTCGGCGGCGTCGCGGCCTTCCCGGATGGCCCAGACGACGAGGCTCTGCCCGCGTCGGCAGTCGCCGGCGGCGAAGACGCCGTCTACGTTGGTGGCGTAGGTGGTCGTCGGCGCGTCGAGGGTGCCGCGCGGCGTGATCGGCACGTCGAGGCCGGAGACGGCGTCGGGTTCGGCCCCGACGTATCCGGCGGCGATGAGCACGAGGTCGGCGGGCCAGCGGCGCTCGGAGCCGGGAATCGGCACGGGCCGCCCGGTTTCCCACGCCACCTCGACGGTTTCGACGGCGGCGACGCGCCCGTCGTCTTCCACGAATCCGGTGGTCATCACGGCGAAGGCGCGCGGGTCGGCACCGAACACGGCCTTGGCTTCCTCGTGGCCGTAGTCGGAACGGAGGATGCGCGGCCAGCGCGGCCACGGCGTGTCGGACGGGCGGTCGGCGGGCGGTTCGTCGAGCAGTTCGAAGGCGACGAGGCTGGTGCAGCCCTGCCGCAGCGCGGTGGCGATGCAGTCGGTGCCGGTGTCGCCGCCGCCGATCACGACGACGTGTTTGCCGGTGGCCTGCACGGGCGCGGTGCCGTCGCCGAGGGCTTCGCGGGTGGCGTCGGCGAGGTAGGGCACGGCGAAGTGGACGCCGTCGAGGGCGCGGCCCGGCACGTCGAGGTCGCGCGGACGGGTCGAGCCGGTGGCGAAGAGCAGCGCGTCGTGGCGGGCGCGGAGGTCGGAGGCCGAGACCGTCGTGCCCGCGGCCACGCCCGTCTCAAACGCCACGCCCTCGGCCTTCAGCTGGGCGATGCGGCGCTCGATCACGTCCTTGCCCAGCTTCATGTTGGGGATGCCGTAGGTGAGCAGCCCGCCCACGCGGTCGGCGCGCTCGTACACCGTCACGGCGTGGCCGCGCCGGCGCAGTTGCTGCGCGGCGGCCAGCCCGGCGGGGCCGCTGCCGACGATCCCGACGGAGAAGCCGGATTCGGCCTTGGGCGGCTCCGGCACGATCCAGCCCTCGGCCCAGCCGCGCTCCACGATGGCGTGTTCGATGGCTTTGATGGTGACCGGGTCGCCGGCGGTGTGGCCGAGCACGCACGCCGTCTCGCACGGGGCGGGGCAGACGCGCCCCGTGAACTCAGGGAAGTTGTTGGTGCGGTGGAGCCGGGCCAGCGCCTCCCGCCAGCGTCCGGCAAACACGAGGTCGTTCCACTCCGGGATCAGGTTGTCCACGGGGCAGCCGTGGGCGCTCTGGCAGAACGGCACGCCGCAGTCCATACATCGCGCACCTTGCTGCTTGAGCACCACCGGGTCGGGGGCGGTGTAGAGTTCGCCGAAGTCTTCGAGGCGAACGTGCACCGGGCGGTAGGGCGCGGCCTGGCGCTCGTATTGAAGAAAGCCGGTCGGATGGCCCATAAGCGTGGAGAGAAGAGGGAGGGAAGACGTGCACCCGATCCGAAGTCGCCCGTAGAACCGAAGGTCCGCGAAGCGTCGACGTCCCACGAGGGGCGTCTCGATACAACGTCAGGATATTGATGTAAGCCTTCTGATATCAGGATGCGAATACCGAGGTGGGCGCTGGGATGCGCGTGGCGAGGCCGGTGGCGAGGGCGCGGGCGTAGTCGTGGGGCATCACCCGCACGAACCGCTCCGCCGACGCGGGCCAAGTGTCCAAGAGCGACCGGGCCATGTCGGAGCCGGTTTCTTCGGCGTGGCGGACGAGCAGGCGGTGCAGCTCGATTCGGTCTTCGGGATCGTCCACGGGGCCGAGGGCGACGGTTTCGCCGTTGACGCGGCGGGCGAGGCTGCCGTCGTCGTCCAGTACATAGGCGATGCCGCCCGACATGCCCGCGCCGAGGTTGCGGCCGGTGCGCCCGAGGATCGCCACGCGCCCGCCGGTCATGTACTCGCAGCCGTGGTCGCCGCAGCCCTCTACCACCGCCCACGCGCCGCTGTTGCGTACGGCGAAGCGCTCGCCCACCCGTCCGCGCACATACAGCTGGCCCGACGTGGCGCCGTAGAGCAGGGTGTTGCCCGCCACAATGTCGTCGCGCCGCGCGCCGGGGGTGACGACCGAGACCGTCCCGCCCGACAGGCCCTTGCCGACGTAGTCGTTGGCCTCGCCGCGCAGCCGGAACACGACGCCCTCGGTGAGGAACGCGCCGAAGCTTTGCCCCGCCGCGCCGTCGAAGTCCACGGTCAGCCGGGGTGTGCCCGCGTGCTCGCCGGGCGGGTTGACCTGATGCGCGTGGGCGATGTATCCCGAAAACACCGTCCCGACGCTTCGGTCTTCCGTCGAGATCGTCCGGGAAAGCGATGCGGTCTCGCCGTTCAGAAACGCCTCGGCGGCGTCTTCGATCAGCCCCGCGTCGAGGTGATGGTCGAGCGAGAAGGCGGCGCTGGCCACGTCCTCAGCGATGCTGCGGGTGGCGTCGAAGTGCGGGCGATGCGCGAGGTGCGTCGCCGGGCGCGGCGCGGCCACGAGCGCCGAGAGGTCGAGGTCGTGCGCCTTCCACGAGCGGGCGGCGGCGGTAGCGTCGAGCAGATCCGTCCGTCCGATCAGATCGTCCAGCCGGGTCACGCCGAGGTCGGCCATACGCGCGCGTAGGTCGTCGGCGACGGCGAAGAGGTAGTTGACGACGTGTTCGGGTGTGCCGTCGAAGCGGGCGCGCAGCACCGGGTCTTGCGTGGCCACGCCCACCGGGCAGGTGTTGAGGTGGCACTTGCGCATCATCAGGCAGCCGAGGGCGATGAGCGGCGCGGTGGCGAACCCGTACTCTTCCGCGCCGAGCAGCGCGGCCACGAGCACGTCGCGCCCGGTGCGGAGGCCGCCGTCGGTTTGGACGACCACGCGGCTGCGCAGGCCGTTCTCGACCAGCGTTTGCTGCGCCTCGGCGAGGCCCAGTTCCCACGGCAGGCCCGCGTGTTTGATGGACGTGAGCGGCGAAGCGCCCGTGCCGCCGCTGTCGCCGGACACCAGAACGTGCGCTGCACCCGCTTTGACGACGCCCGCCGCGACCGTCCCGACGCCGACTTCCGACACCAGTTTCACCGACAGCCGGGCGCGCGGATTGGCGCAGCGCAGGTCGTGGAGCAGCTGTTTGAGGTCTTCGATGGAGTAGATGTCGTGGTGCGGCGGCGGCGAGATCAGCCCCACGCCGGGTGTGGCGTGGCGGAGGCGGGCGATGAGGCCGTCCACCTTGTGCCCCGGCAGTTCGCCGCCCTCGCCGGGCTTGGCCCCCTGCGCCATCTTGATCTGAAGCTCGTCGGCGTCGGCGAGGTAGCCGATGGTGACGCCGAAGCGCCCGGAGGCGATCTGTTTGATGGCCGAGCGGGCGGTGTCGCCGCGGTCGTCCACGTCGGAGCGGGCCGGGTCTTCGCCGCCTTCGCCGGTGTTGGACTTGCCGCCGATGCGGTTCATCGCCACCGCGAGCGTGGCGTGGGCTTCGGGCGAGAGCGAGCCGAGGCTCATCGCGCCCGTCACAAACCGCCGCACGATCTGCGCCGCCGGTTCGACGGTTTCGAGCGGCACGGGCGGCCCGGCGCTTCGGAAAGCCAGCAGCCCCCGGATCGTCCCGGCGCGTTCGGCCTCGCCGTCCATCAGCGCGGCAAAGCGGGCGTAGGCCGTGGCGTCGCCGGTGCGGGCGGCGATTTGCAGCTCGGCGAGGGCGTCGGGGCTCCACGCATGCTCCGACCCGGCGCGCCAGTGGAACCGTCCGTACGACGGCAGCGGGTCGGCGAGCGGGCGGGTGGGGCGGACATCGGAGAAGGCGGTGGCGTGGCGTTGCCGCGCTTCCCGTTCGAGATCGTCGAAGCCAAGGCCGCCGAGGCGCGAGGGCGTGCCGGGGAAGGCGCGGTCGATCACGTCTTGCGAAAGTCCCAGCGCTTCGAAGATCTGCGCGCCGTGGTACGAGGCCAGCGTGGCGATGCCCATCTTGCCCATCACCTTGAGCATGCCCTTGCCGACGGCCTTGCGGTAGGCGGCGATGGCGTCGGTGCGGCTTTCGATGTGGGGCGGGAGCAGCCCTTCGGCGCGGGCGTGGTCGAGCGCGGCGTAGGCGAGGGCCGGGTAGATGGCATCGACGCCGTAGCCGACGAGGCAGCACATCTGGTGGACGGTGCGCGGCTCGCCCGTCTCCACGACGAGCATCGTGCCGGTGCGCAACCCGAAGCGGATGAGGTGGTGATGGACGGTGCTGGCGGCCAGCAGAATCGGCACGGGCACGCGGTCGGGGCCGGTGGCGCGGTCGCTGAGCACAAGGATCGTGGTGCCGCTGCGGACGGCGGCCTCGGCGTCGGCCTCCAACCGATCGAGGGCGTCGAGGAGGGCGCTGCTCGTTTCGGGACGGTCGGAGACGACGGGCGGCGCGCCGGTCTGCCCGTCGCCGCTGGTCGTTCGGGACGGCGAGGGCGCGGCGTCGAACGTGGCGTCGAGCGTGGTGGTCTTCCACCGGCCCGCGTCGGCCTCGCGAAGACACGCCCAGGTGGCGTCGTCGAGCACGGGATGGTCGAGGGCGAGACGGGCGGCGTGCTCGGGGCCTTCTTCGAGCAGGTTGCCCTCCGGCCCGGCGTGGCGGGCCAGCGTCATCACCACGGCCTCGCGCAGCGCGTCGATGGGTGGGTTGGTGACCTGGGCGAAGCGCTGGCGGAAGTAGTTGGGCAGCACGCGGGGCCGGCGGCTGAGCACGGCGGGCGGCTCGTCGTTGCCCATCGAGCCGAGCGGATCGCGGCCTTCTTTGACCAGCGGCACGAGCATCCGCCGTACCGTCTCGTCGGAATAGTCGAAGGCGCGGAGGGCGCGGGTCAGGGCGGTGCCCGTGGGCACGGGAGGCAGCGGCGCAGCGGGCAAGTCGTGCGGATGCGTGCGGTGCGCCGCGATCCAGTCGGCGTACGGGTGCTGGGCCGCGAGCGTGTCGGCCACCTCGGACGGCGGAACGATGCGCCCAGACTCGAAATCCACGACAAACGTTTGCCCCGGCGCGAGGCGGCCACGGGCGGCCACATGCTCGGGCGGAATCGACAGCACGCCGGCTTCGGACGCGAGGATGACCCGTCCGTCGGTCGTGACGGTGTAGCGGCAAGGCCGCAGGCCGTTGCGGTCGAGGCAGGCCACGGCGAGCCGTCCGTCGGTGGCCACGAGCGCGGCGGGGCCGTCCCACGGTTCCATCACGCACGAGCCGTAGGCGTAGTAGGCGCGCACCGCCGGCGAGAGCGTCTCGTCGTGCTGCCACGCGGCGGGCACCATCCGGGCGAAGACGTGCGGGAGCGGGTTGCCGTCGAGCGCGAGCAGTTCAAAGAGGCGGTCGAACGCGCCCGTGTCCGAGAGGCCGTCGTCGGCCACCGGGAAGGCGTCGGCGAGGGCGGGGCCGAAGCGGGGGCTGGCCATCGTCGCCTCGCGAGCGGTGAGCCACGCCCGGTTGCCCAGCAGCGTGTTGATCTCGCCGTTGTGCGCCACGAACCGCATCGGCTGGGCGCGCTCCCACGACGGGAACGTGTTGGTAGAGAACCGGCTGTGCACGAGCGCGACGTAGCTGGCGAAGGCCGGATGCGAGAGGTCGGGGTAGAAGGTGCGGAGCTGCCCGGAGGTGAGCATGCCCTTGTAGACGAGCGTGCGCGACGAGAGCGAGCAGGCGTAGGCGTCGAGGCCGGCGGCGTGCCACTCGTGCTCGGCCTGCCGACGGGCGAGGAAGAGCCGCCGCTCGAAGGCGTCTGCTCCGTCGAGCCGCGTGTCTTCCACGAGCACCTGCGCCACATGCGGCATCGAGGCGAGGGCCGCTGCGCCGAGGCCGTCGGGGTTGGTGGGCACGTCGCGCCACCCTGAAACGGCAACCCCAAACGCCGCCAGCGCCGTTTCGAGCGCTTCGGCAGCGTCGAGGCGGGTCTCCGGGTCTTGGGGGAGGAAGAGCATCCCGGCGGCGTGCCGGCCGGGCGTCACCGTCACGCCAAAGACCTCGGAGAGGAACGCCGTGGGGAGAGCGACGAGCAGGCCCGCTCCGTCGCCGGTGCCCGCATCCGCGCCGACCGCGCCCCGGTGGTCGAGGCGTTCGAGCACCGTGAGCGCGTCGTCCACGACGGCCGCGTCAGGGTGCTTGTCGAGGCGGGCGACAAGGCCGAGGCCGCAGGCGTCGTGCTCAAACCGGGGGTCGTATAGGGCGTGGGCAGTGGGCGACGGCATCGGCAGAGGGGAGAAACGCAACCCCTAAGAAACCCTTTCGCGACACCGAAGCAAAATTTCGCCGCCTGAGAAACGAAGCGCTTCCGGGAGATGATATCTAAATAAGGCAAGACAGAGGAGTGATTTACATAAATTTATTTCGTTAAAATGCACATCGGAAGAATAGGTTTGTGTTGTGAAAATACAGACAAGACAGTCGGGTGCGCTTCCATGGTCGTCTCAAGGCAGGCTTGAGCATCGCGCACGCTCGGATGCGGCCCCGTTTTGCTCGGAGAAAAGGGGCGGGTTCGACGCCTGCCTGCTGCGGACGGGGCGAAATGCTGCGCCGAGCCGGTGAACCCGTCGGGATCGTGGGGGCACTATCTTGCCGTTTGGAGTCGCCTATCCGTATGCCTGTCCTCGCCGTTGGTGCCGTCCCGCCGTTTTTGGGGCAACTCACCGTCTTGATCGGGGCGAGTGTGGTGATCGCGTACCTGTCGTACCGGCTCCGCCTCGTGCCCATCGTCGGCTTTCTCGTGGCGGGGGTCGTGATCGGCCCGCATGCGCTCGGCCTCGTCTCCGACGGCGAGCTGGTCTCGCAGATGGCGGAGGTGGGGGTGATGCTGCTGCTGTTCACGATTGGCGTCGAGTTCAACCTCGACCGCCTCGCCCGGCTCAAACGCGCCATTCTCGTGGGCGGCAGCATCCAGACGCTCGGCACGCTGGCGCTGGCGGCGGCGGTCTTTGTAGCCCTCGGGGTGGCGTGGCGCGAGGCGCTGTTCTCGGGCGCGCTCGTGGCCCTCTCGTCCACGGCCATCGTTCTCTCGATCCTCGCCGACCGCTCCGAGACGGACACGCCGACGGGGCAGCTGGTGCTGGCCATCCTCCTCTTTCAAGACTTTGCCGCCATTGCCTTTGTGCTGCTCGTGCCGCTGCTGGGCGACGGCGGTGGATCGGTTGGGACGGCGCTGTGGGGCTTGGGGCGAGCGGTGGTGGTGGTGGCGATCGTCGTGGTGGCGGCGCGCAAGCTTGTGCCGCCGCTGCTCGAACGGGTGGCCCGCACGCAGCGCCCGGAGCTGTTTCTGCTCGCCGTGGTGGCCGTCTGCCTCGTGGCGGCCTTTGGGATGGCGGCGGCGGGCGTGTCGATGGCGCTCGGCGCGTTCGTGGCGGGCATCGTGGTGAGCGAAAGCCCGTACAGCGAACAGGCGCTCGCCGACGTGATGCCCTTCCAAACGGTCTTCAACGCGGTGTTCTTCGTGTCGGTGGGGATGCTGCTCGACGTGCGCATCCTCGCCGAACGTCCGCTGCTGATCGCGGCGGTGGTGGTGTCGGTGCTGGTGCTCAAGGCGATCGTCACCGGCGCGGCGGTGCGCAGCCTCGGCTATCCCGTGCGGATCGCTGCGGCGTCGGGACTGGCGCTGGCGCAGATCGGCGAGTTCGCGTTCGTGCTCGAACAGGCGGGCGGAGACGTCGGCCTGTCGCCGGGCGGACTGGAAGACGGGCGGCAGGTGTTTCTCGCGGTGTCGGTGCTGCTGATGGCCTTCACTCCGGGCTTTGTGGCGGCGGGGCCGCGTCTGGGCGAACGGCTGGGGCGGACGTTCCTCGGTCGCCGCGACGATGCCCCCGCCGAGACAGGCGCTGCGCCCGAACTGCGGCAGCACGCCATCGTCGTCGGCTACGGCCCCACGGGGCAGCGGCTCGTGCGCGCCCTCGAAGCCGTGGAGGTGCCGTACGTCATCGTCGAACTCAACCCCGAGTCGGCCACGAAGCACCGTGCCGAAGGCCGTCCGGTCGTCTACGGCGACGCCACGCGGGCGCTCATTCTCGAACACGCGGGCGTGGAGCGGGCGCGGCTTTTGGTGGTGACGGTGAACGACCCGCCCGCTGCCGCCCGCATCACGGCGCTGGCGCACGAACTCAACCCCGCGCTCGACCTCGTCGTGCGCGCCCGCTACCTCGACGAGATCGAGGTGCTGCGCAAGGCCGGGGCGGACATCGTCGTGCCCGAAGAACTCGAAGTGTCGGCGCGGGTCGTCAGCCACGTCCTCGCCGCCTTCCTCGTGCCGCCCGCCGTGGTCGAGGAGCAGATCATGGCGCTGCGCGGCGACGATTACCATGTGCTGCGCGGCTCCATCCAAGAGGCGCACCTGATGGTCTTGCAGGCGCTCGACGAGGTTGGGATGCACACGCGGGCGGTGATGATCCAGCCCGGAAGCCCGGCGGACGGGCAGACGCTGCAAGAACTGGCGCTGCGCCCGAAATACCGCCTGACGGTCGTGGCGGTGCGTCGCGGCCACGACACCGTAGGCAGTCCCCCGGCGGACTTCACCCTGCACGGCGGCGACCGCCTCATCCTCATCGGCCGCTTCGACGACTTCGCCCCCGTCGCCCCGCTGCTCAAAGCGCCCCGGAGCGAGTAGAGGCGCAATTGGGGTGTAATTGCGTGCCGGGAAGAGGAACGCGAGATTCGCAGCACCAAGGGCTATGCTGCCGTCGGCCCGCTCTGAGCCGATTCCGTCGCGGGCCTTGAGAAGATGCTCGTCGCTCTGTGGCTGCGAATGGCGGATGTGCTGGATCGCCGCATCCTACCTGTCCAACGGACGCACGGAAATCACGAGGCGTTGGAGTGGTCGGTCGGCGTCGGGGGCGCTGCCGTTGCCCGTGCGGCTGCGGATCGTCTCGGCGGCGGCGAGGCGGTCGAGCACGTCGAAACCCTCTTCGAGCATCCCAAAGACCGTGTACTGGCCGTCGAGCTGCGGGGTGCCGCCTCGGCTGGTGTAGAGCGCACGGACGGAGTCGGGCCACGCGAACGACGGGTTGCCGGTGGTGCGGACGATGCGCTGGCGGGCGGCGTCGAGGCTGGCGTCGGTTTGGAGTCGTCCGACGACGAAGTAGAACTGGCTGCCCGACGAGGCCCGCTGCGGGTTCACGTCGTCGCCCTCGCGGGCGGCAGCGAGCGCTCCTTTGACGTGATACGCGCCGATTTCGGCGGGTACGGTATAGCCCGGCCCGCCCTCGCCTGCAGGGCCAAGCGTGGAGTCGCGGGTGTTGGGGTCGCCGCCTTGCACCACGAACCCGGCGATGATGCGGTGGAACCATGTGCCGTCGTAGAACCCCTGTTGCACGAGCCGCTTGAAGTTGTCGCGGTGCTGCGGCGTCTCGTCGAGCAGCCGGACGACGAGGCGGCCTTCGGGGGTGGTGATGGCGTAGCGGTTGGTGGTGGGCAGTGCCTGCGGCGCGGGTGTGGGCCGCCCCGCCGGGCGGGATGGCGGGGAAACGGCAGGTGCGCAGGCGGCGAGGACGAGCGGAAGGGCGAGGGCAACACGCATCGGGCGACGGAAATATGGGGCTGTTTACGCTTCTATGAAAAGCCAACCTTCCTTCAAAGGAGAAGGTTTTGGGCCTAACAATGTTCGATATTCAGACAACTGCAGAGCCAGGAGTTGTCTGCACCTGGATATTCAACCTATCAATATCATGATTCGCACTCTTTTGACGGCGATTGCCGCCGTCTTTGCCGATGCGTTCGCCGCTTCCCACGAGCTGCCGCTCTTTCGCCGCCGGAACGAGGGGCCGGTCTCGTACCGCCGTCCGCCAGTTCCTGGCATCGACAAGCGGGCTTGATTCGCGGTTACGTTTCGTCGTGAAGGGCATCGCCGAGTCGGTCGAGCATCGCTTCGGCGGCCCGGGGGGCGAGCCGTCCTCCGCGCACCGCCACGCGGGCGGTTTCGGTGGCAAGGGCCGCGTAAACCGGGACGAGGTGCGGCAGGTGCGCCTCCAGCGCCTCAAGGTGACGGGCGAGCGTGGTGGTGTCTCCGCGGACGATGGGGCCGGTGAGGGCGCGTTCGGGCAAGGCGTGGGCGAGGTTTTCTGCCGTGCTGTGCACGAGCGGACGCACGAGCGCGAGCGCGTCGGGGAGCGGCACGCCCGCGCTGCCGAGAATTTCGGCGGCCAGAGCCGTGAGCGTGACCGTGAAGTTGCTGGCGACCGACAGCGCAAGATGGTAGCGCACCTTGGCGTCGGCGTCGAGGCGTAGCGTAGCAAGGCCGAGCCGTCGGGCGAAAGCGTCGCCCCATGCGCAGGCATCGTCGCTACCTTCAAGTACCACCATCGCACCGTCGAGGGCACGGGCGTTGGAGCCGGGCGGCAGGGCACGCGGCGGGTGCAGGCTGAGCGCGAGCGCTCCGCGTTGGGCCAACGGCGCGAGCACCGCTGCGGGTAGGACGCCGGACGTGTGCGCCACAGCTCGTCCGCGCCAGTCGACGTGGGCGTCGGCCAGCGTACGGGCCACCGTCGCCACCGCGTCGTCGGGGACGGCCAGCAGCACCACCGGCGCGTCTACGTCGGTTAGCGGCACCGTCGACGCGCCGACCGTTCGGGCCAGCCGTGTGGCGGAGCGGTTGGTGCGGCTCGTCACCGTCGCCACATTCAGCCCGGCTTCGGCGCAGCGGAGGGCCAGAGCCGTCCCCACAGCACCCGCGCCGACAACGGCGACGGGTTCCAGCGGCGGCACGTCGGTGCGTCGGCGGGGCATCAGGGTGTGAGGGCGAGGTATGACGAGATCATGCCGGCAATGCCGGCGCGGATCATGGCCACGGCGATGGCGGCGAGGAACAGGTTGACGACCTTGGCGAGCACCTTCGACGCCGCCTCGCCCATCTTGTCGAGCAGCCACGGCCCGTACCAAAACGCCACGAACACGATGGCGAGGTTGGCGAGCAGCGACAGCACCGTGACGGGGTAGCCGTAGGATTCTTGCGAGATCAGCAGCGTCGTGATGGCGGCGGGGCCAAGTGTGAGCGGAATGCCGAGCGGGACGATGCCCACGGCTTCCACGGGCGAGACGTGCTCCGGGTCTTCCACCTCGTCGTCGCTCACCCGCCGCTGCATCTTCTCGCCGAAGAGCAGGTCGGTGATGGCGATGATGAGCAGCAAGATGCCGCCCGACACGCGGATGTCGTTGAGGTCGATGCCGAGGGCGTTGAAGAGCGCGTTGCCCGCAAACACGACGACGAGCGCCACGGCCAGCGCGGTAAGCACGGCTTGGCGAGCGAAGCGGTGGCGCTGCGCCAGCGTGGCCCCGGCGGTGAGGCTCATAAAGATGGGCACGATCCCTACCGCGTCAATGGCGATGAACAGCGGCAGGAAGGCGTCCGGAAAGTGAGCGAACATAGGCGGCGCGGGTATCCCGGAAAGGTAGGGCGCGCAGGGCCTGTCCGAACGGCTCAGAAATCGTCCTCGTCTTCGTCGTCGAAGAGATCGTCCTCGTCTTCGTCGTCGAAAAGGTCGTCCTCGTCCTCGTCGTCGAGCAGATCGTCGTCGTCGAGCAGGTCGTCGTCCTCGTCGTCGAGCAGGTCGTCGTCGTCCTCGTCGAAGAGGTCGTCGTCGGCTTCGAGGGCGTGGGGCAGGGGAGCAATCGAGGCGGTCATGGCGGCAGGATCGGGCTGCACGGGCGAAGGTACACGAGCCGCGGCGTGGACGCAAGGGGTTGGCGGAGGCTGCGTCAAAAAATGCCGCAGACGGTTGGGAAACGGTTGGATGGCTGAACCGGCAACGGCGAGCGGGCGTGTAAGGCAGCCTGTATCCCCTTGCCTCCCGATGTCGGACTTCAACGAACGCAGCGCTTACCCTTCCCCCGACGAGTTCCGCGTGATGCGGCCCGAATACCTCGAACGCGACGAGGAGGGGTTGATCCGGGCCATCATTGCCATCCCGCCGTTCCGCGTGACGGGCGAGAGCCAGTCCAAGGCCGGTGCCCGCCGCGCCGCGCTCTACGAAGCCGAGAAGACGTACCGCAGCTACCATCCGTCGTACCGCGTGGAAAGCCCGTTCCCGGACGAGTTCGCCGATGCCGACGGCCAGCAGTGGAAGCGTGTACCGGCCAAAGACCGCGACAAGCTCGGCGATTACTTCTTTGCCAGCGAAGACGGCGAAGAGGACTCGGCCGACATCGAAACGATGCTTACATGGGACGTGCGTCCGCAGGACGAGGAAGACACCGAGCTGTGAGGCCGTCTACAGGTCGGTTTTTTGCCGTTGGATTTGCGCACCCTGTCAGGAGGCCCTGATGGGGTGTCGCTGTTTTTAGCGCCGGAGCCGTTCGTACCACGCGGCGAAGACGACGCCGGGCAGGTAGAAGGCGAGCGTGAGCAGCGTGCCGACCCAAAACGCGGCCCCGAACTTCCCGGAGCGGCGGTACACGGCCAGCGGCGGCAACAACACGGCGAGCAGCATCGGTCGGCAGGCAGGTTTCTTACGGGTCGGTGGCGAGGGCGCGATCGCGGACGGCGTCAAGGTACGCCAGCGCGTCGGCCTCGTCTTCCGGAAGGTTTGGGTCGGAGGCGAGCGTCTCGCGGAGCGCCCCAAGGGCGCGGCGGTCGGACTTGGGCAGCGACGTGCGGAGGCGGTCGAAGAGCGCCCCGCGCCGCCGGGCATCGTCGGCACGGGAGAGCACGAACGCGAACGCCGCGTCGTGTTCGTTGGGCACGACGCCGTCGAGCACGGCCTCTTTGAGCTGCTCCTTGAGGATGCCCACGGCCAGCCCCTCGCTCACGCCGAGCGCGTCCATGATCTCTTCTCCAGAGACGGGCGGCTGGAAGGTGCGGACGTGGTCGCGGGCCTCCACGTCCACCAGCTTCTCGTCCACCCGGTCGAATCCCCGGAGGTAGCGAGCCACGCGCTTCGGGTTTTTGGACGTGAGGTCGGCGCGGCAGAGCGTCATCAGATCGTCCACGTCCTCGCCCGCGTCGAAGAGCAGGCGGCGCACGGCGCTGTCGGTCACGCCGTCGTCCACGAGCGCGTGCGGGCGGTGGTGCAGCCGGACGAGCTTTTCGACGTAGTCCATCCGGTCGTCGAGCGGAAACTTGAGCCGCCGGAAGAGCTTGGGCACCATCCGCGCGCCCACCTCCTCGTGGCCGTAGAACGTCCAGCCCTTGGCCGCCACGAACCGTTTGGTGCGGGCCTTGCCGAGGTCGTGGCAGAGCGCGGCCCAGCGCAGCCACAGGTCGTACGACCGATCCGCCGTGTTGTCGATGACCTGAAGCGTGTGGGCGAAGTTGTCCTTGTGGCCGACGCCGTCCACCGCCGCGACGCCTTTGAGCGCGTCGAGTTCGGGGAGCAGGTGCGGCAGCAGGCCGCTCGCGTCGAGCACGCGCAGCCCCACCGACGGCGCGGGCGCGGCCATCAGCTTGTGCAGCTCCGTCTCGATCCGCTCCATCGACACGATCTCGATCCGGTGCGCCATCTCGCGCATCGCGGCGAGGGCCGATTCGTCGACCCGGAAGCGCAGCTGGGCGGCAAACCGGGCGGCGCGGACCATCCGGAGCGGGTCGTCGGAGAACGTCTGGGCCGGGTCGAGCGGCGTCCGGAGCAGCCCGGCGGCCAAGTCGTGGAGGCCGTCGAAGCGGTCTTCAAGGGTGCCGAAGCGGTCGGGCGAAAGGTCGATCGCGAGGGCGTTGACGGTGAAGTCGCGGCGGGCGAGGTCGTCGTCGAGCGTGCCCGCCTCCACGTCCGGCTTGCGGCTCTCGCCCCGGTACGATTCGCGGCGGGCGGCCACGAACTCCACGTCTTCGACGTAGCCGAAGCGGCCTTCGGGCAGGCGGACAGCAGCGGTTCCGAACGCTTCGTAGACGTACACCTTCTTCGCGCCGAGGTCCTTCCGAACGGCTTCGGCGAGCTGCACGCCGCTGCCCGCGCCGATTGCCACCACGTCGATGTCCGTGATGGTGCGGCCCAGCAGCAGGTCGCGCACCACGCCGCCGACCGCGTAGGCGGCAAGGCCTTCGCGGGCGGCCGCCGCCCCAATCCGTTCGAGGAGCGGGCGCAGCGGCGAGTGGGCGAGCAGGGCAGAGAGCGGCACGGAAGAAGGACGGGGACGGAAAACGAACGCGGAAGAGGCACACCTCCAACCCCGCACCCCGTCCCCAGGTGCCGCCCGGCGGCGCACGGATTAGCGCGTGCCGCGCCGCTGGCTTTGCGAGTGGCCCGTGTTGGAGCGCCCCGCGTTCGCCTGTCCTCCGTTCGGGCGGCCCCCCTGCGGACGGCCCCCGTCGCGGCTTCCCTGCGGGCGGGGCTTCGGGTGGACGTGCGCGTGGCGCTCGGTGGAGGCCACATGGGATGCCTCAGAGCGTGGCGGCGGGGTGAACCCGGGGTACGTCATCCGGGGAAACGTCTTGCCCGTCGCTTTCTCGATGCCTTTCAGGTACGGCTCCTCGTCCGGGGCGACGAACGTGAGCGCGTCGCCGGTGGCCTCGGCACGGCCCGTGCGGCCGATGCGGTGGATGTAGTCTTCCGGGACGTTCGGCGTGTCGAAGTTGACGACGTGTGAGATGCCGTCCACGTCGATGCCGCGCGCGGCGATGTCGGTGGCGACCAGCACGCGGATCTCGCCGGACTTGAAGCCGTCGAGCGCTTTGACGCGCTGGTTCTGGCTGCGGTTGCCGTGCAACGGCGCGGAGGCGATGCCCTCGCGGGTGAGGCGCTTGGCCACGCGGTCGGCCCCGTGCTTGGTGCGGGTGAACACGATCACCGAGCCGGTGGCGGCCTCGCCGCGGAGCACATGCAGGAGCAGGTCGAGCTTCTCCGACTTGTCGCCCACGCGCACGACGCGCTGCGTCACGGTGGCGGCCGGGTCGGTGCGCCGCCCGATGTCTACCCGCGCCGGGTCGTGCTGGATGGAAGCGGAGAGGTCGGCGATGGCGGGCGGCATCGTGGCCGAGAAGAGGAGCGTCTGGCGCTGCTTTGGCACCGCCGCCACGATGCGGCGCACGTCTTTCACGAAGCCCATGTCGAACATCCGGTCGGCCTCGTCGAGCACGAGGATTTCGACGCGGGAGAGGTCGAGGATGCGCTGGCCGAGCAGGTCGAGCAGACGGCCCGGCGTGGCGATCACCACGTCCACGCCCGCGCGAAGGCGTTCGATCTGCGGGTTCATCCCGACGCCGCCGAAGATGGCGGTGCTTTTTAGCCCGGTGTGCGCGCCGTACACCCGCACGTTCTCCTCGATTTGGAGGGCGAGTTCGCGGGTGGGCGTCACCACGAGCGCCCGCACGTCGCGGCGCTGGCCGCGCCCGCGTCCACCCGGTTGCGCCGGTGCTGGGCGGTGGGTGCGCAGCAGGCGGTGGAGCATCGGCAGGACGAACGCCGCCGTCTTGCCCGTGCCCGTCTGGGCGGTGGCGGTGAGATCGCGTCCGGTGAGTACCGCCGGGATGGCGGCGACTTGGATGGGCGTGGGCGTAACGTAGCCCGTTTCGCGCACGGCGCGAAGAAGCGGCTCGGACAGGCCGAGCGCGTCGAAAGAAGACATCGATGCAGGGAGTGGTCGTCGCCCGAAAAAGGAAGGGCGACGAGGCGAAGGGTGCCCGTTTCCGAGACAAGCCCCTCAGCGCGGCCAGAACCGAATACGGCGGCGCGGGCCGAACAAGCCCGCAGCCACGGCGAACAACGCGCCGCGCGGCGAAACGGCGTGTGTGCCGGGTGAAGACGCCGCTCGGATCGCAAGGAGACGCCGCCGGGTCAGGCGCGGTCGCGGTTGCGGTGCAGCACGGCCTCCTCGGTCGTCATCGTGTCCGGCGCGGGAATCTCGACCTGCGGGCGCGGCGCGACGGGCGCGGTGGCCGGTTCGCGGGCCGGTTCGCTCGCCGGTTCGCTCGCGAGCAGCACCGGGCCGAGCGCCGCCCGCTGCTCGTCGGTGAGGATCGTCTCCAGCGCTTCGACGCGGGTGGTCAGCCCCTTGATGCGTTCGTGCTGCCGCTCCAGCGTTTCGGTGAGCACGGCGAGCGTGCGCGCATTCGTGTTGCCGTCTTTGCCCTTTCTGCTCCCCGGCACCTCCACGCCGGCCATAATCCGCTGGTGTCTGAGAATCATCGCCACGATGGGAATCATCAGGGCGAGGATGGGAATAAACAGGCTGACGATGCGCGGATCCATAACTCGGAGCAGGGAAGCGGGGCGTGGACGGTACGGGCAGATACGGGGGATGTTACAACTCGTCGGCTTGCGTGTGCTCGTCCGGGCCATCGTTGCCCGTATGTGCGTCGGTGTCGAAAAGCGCGAGATAGGGCGCGTAGCGGTACACCCGATTGCGCCGGAATCTGGTGATTTCTTCCAGCCACCCGGCCGCTTCAAAGCGCTCCATCAGGCGGCCTGCGGTGACTTTGGTGACGCCCAGCCGCTCGGCTGTCCACGAGATCGTCAAGTAGGGACTCTGAAAGAGAACATCCAAGAAGGCCGCATTGTCCTTGCCTGAGAAGGCCGCAGCGTGAGCACGGTGGTCTTCGCGCAAAGCCAAGATGGAGCGGGCGGTTTGCGTGGCCTCTTGGCTGGCTTCAAACACACCACGCAGGAAAAAGGCCAGCCAGCCTTCCCAGTCGCCATGTTCGCGAATGGCGGTGAGGCGGTCGTAGTACTCGGTGCGGTGCCGTTTGAAATAGATGCTCAGGTACAGCAGCGGTTGAGCCAAGATTTCCCGTTCGCACAGCAAGAACGTGATGAGCAGCCGCCCCACCCGGCCGTTGCCGTCGAGGAACGGGTGGATGGTTTCAAACTGGGCGTGCGCAAGCCCCGCGACCACAAGATCCGGGAGCGACCGGTCGTAGAGAAAACGTTCCAGGTTGGAGAGCGCGTCGTGCATCACCGGGACGGGCGGCGGCACAAACGTAGCGGTACGAAGCGTTGAGCCTTCTGGCCCAATCCAGTTCTGCGAGGTGCGAAAATCGCCGGGTTGCTTGGTGCTGCCCCGCGTACCGGTCAGCAGCCGGGCGTGAATGTCTTTGAGCAGGCGAAGGCTCAGCGGCAATCCATCGCCCGTTACCTGCTCCAACCCGTAGCGCATCGCCGCCACATAGTTCACCACTTCGCGCACATCCGAGGGGCGCTCGTTTTCGCGGACGTGCATTTCGAAGGACAACACGTCTTCAAGCGTACTCTGAGTTCCTTCAATCTGCGACGAGAGCACAGCTTCCTGCCGGACGTACATCCCCACGAACAAGTCGGGGTTGGGAAGCGTGGAGGTGACGCCGTCCAGGCGTCCCAGCGCTCGGTCGGCCTTGGAAAGCCACTTCAGCATCTCCCCCGCCATCTGTACCGGAGGATTGGGCGGAAGCGGAGCCGGGTGAAAGGCCCGGTATCCCGAGGCTTGTTTTACAAAAACGCCTGATCGTGACATAAGCGTGGGGAGGCCGGGCCATAGTTGAGAAACCTGAACTATGGCTGACCACAGGCCTGTCGTAGTTTACGAAAGATCGACTTTTTAAAATAAGATGGTTATCCCGCAACCCACACGGTCTTGGCGTTGGCGAAGGCGAACAGGCCCTCGGCGGCGAGTTCGCGCCCGTAGCCGCTGTCTTTGACGCCGCCGAACGGAACCGCCGGGTGGCTGGCCACCATCGCGTTGACGAACGCCGAGCCGCATTCCAGCTGCAGCGCCACGCGCTCGCCTCGGGCCACGTCTCGCGTCCACACGCTGCCGCCCAGCCCAAACCGCGTCGCGTTGGCGAGGCGTACGGCATCGGCGGCGTCCTTGGCGCGAACCACACTTGCCACCGGCCCGAAAATCTCTTCGTCGAACGCAACGGTGCCTTCCCGGACGTCGCCCAAGACGGTCGGCGCGTAGAAAAAGCCCGTGCGGTCGGGCATCGTCCCGCCCGTGAGCAGCGCCGCGCCTTCGTCCACGGCGCGTTTGACTTGGTCGGCGATTTCGTCGCGGAGGTCTTGGCGGGCGATGGGGCCGATGGACGTCTCGGCGTCCATCGGATTGCCCACGCGGAGCGCCTCCATCTCCCGCACCAACGCCTCGGCAAAGGCGTCGTAGACGGCGTCTACCGCGATAAACCGCTTGGCGGCAATGCAACTTTGCCCGTTGTTCTGGCAGCGGGCCTTGGCCGCCACCGCAGCGGCGTGTTCCACGTCGGCATCGTCCAGCACGACGAAGGCGTCCGAGCCGCCCAGCTCCAGCACCGACGGTTTGAGCGCCTTCCCCGCCGCCCCGCCCACGCTGCGGCCCGCGCCCTCGCTGCCCGTCACGGTGGCTCCGGCGACGCGCGGATCGGCGATCACGCCGGCCACCGTCTTGGCCTCGATCAGCAGCGTTTGGAAGACGCCGCCTTCGAGCCCGGCGTCGGCCACGGCGGCTTCGAGCGCAAGGGCGCAGCCGGTCACGTTCGAGGCGTGTTTGAGCAGCCCGACGTTGCCGAGCAGCAGTGCGGGCGCGAGAAACCGGACGACCTGCCAGAAGGGGAAATTCCACGGCATCACGGCGAGGATGGGGCCGAGCGGCTGGTGAACGACGTACGCCCGTGCGCCATCCGGGAGGTGCTTGGCCGGTCGCGGGGCAAGCAGGGTTTCGCCATGATCGGCGTAGTAGCGGCAGGCGGCGGCGCACTTGTGCACCTCGGCGACGGCCTGCGCCAGCGGCTTGCCCATCTCGTCGGTGGCGAGGCGTCCGAGGGCGTCGGCGCGGTCGTCGAGCACCTCGGCGAGACGGGACAGGCCGGCGCGACGCGCCTCCAGCGACGTGTTGCGGAAGCGTTGGAACGCTTCGGCAGCACGGGCGAGGCGGCGCTCAACCTCTGCCGCGTCGTGCAGGTCGTAGCGGGCGATCTCGCGCCCGGTGGCGGGGTTGATGGAGACGAGCATCGGATGAAGGGTGAAGAGTGGAGGGTGGGACAGGTCGCATCCGATAGATAGGTTCCGCGACCGTAGAGGCGGCCTTGGGGAGTCGAGTGGGTACGCGAAGCGAGGCGTCTCCCGTCGAAGAACCCCGAATCGGCGCAGGCCAAGGTGCTCGGCAGTCGCCGAAATCCACGCGAGGCGCACAAGCTCACCGGCGGGGCTGCCGATACCGTGTCGTATGTTCTGGCCGGTTTATTTCGTTGCTTAGAGTATGCGCATCGTGCGGTCGTATTGGCGCTCGTGGCGAGCGGCTCGGCTGGAACGCCGGGCCGAGGCGGCGCGGCGCACCGCCGATGCGGCGGCGGCGGCGGCACAAGCCGTGCGCGACCGCGCCACGCTTGAGGCGCTCGCGGGGCAGCCGCTGGTTGATCTCGACCTCTACCGCCAAGCCCTGCGCCACCGCAGTGCCGTGCGCGGGCAGCGCGACTCGCACCGCTACTCCAACGAACGCCTCGAATACCTCGGAGACGCGGTGCTGGGGCTGGTGGTGGGCGCGCACCTCTACGAGACGTTCCCCGACACCGACGAGGGCTTCCTCTCGCGCCTGCGCGCCAAGCTCGTTTCCGGAGCAGCCCTCGCCCATCACGCCCGCGAGGCTGGATTCGGCCCGCTCATCACGATGAGCACGGAGATGCGGCAGAGCGGCGGCGAAGATCATGCGACGCTCCTTGCCGACGCCCTCGAAGCGTTCATCGGAGCGCTCTATCTCGACAAGGGCCTCGATGCGGCGCGGCTGTTTGTGGAGCGCACCGTGCTCAACGGGCACGATCTCGACGCGCTTGCCTCGCACCGCGACAACTACAAGTCCGTGCTGCTCGAACAAGCGCAGGGACAAGGGTGGCCGCAGCCAACCTACAGCATTCTCGCTGCCGACGGAGCCAGCCATGCCCGCATCTTCACGGTGGAGGTGTATGTGTGCGGCGAGTCGTACGGTGTCGGGCAAGCGTCGTCGAAGAAACAGGCCGAGCAACTGGCCGCCCGCGCCGCCCTTGAGCGCCTCGCTCAGAACGCCCCCAGCGGCGATGGCGCGGTGGAGCCTCCGCCCACGCCCTGAACGGAAACGCCATCGGCGGAACGGGCACCTCTCGTGACGGCCCAGCGCGGTAGGCCCTCTCGAACAGGCCGCGCCGTCGAGGCCCGTGCTGCCACTCGCCGCCGAGCCAGCGCCCGTGTTTGGAACGGCCACGCCGCGAAGGCGACGAACGGGGTCGCGTGCAACCTTGGTGCGGCGCTTGAGAGGCCCCAGCCTCCCTGTTCGGGATGCCGCGTGACCCGTCGCTACAACTCCCCGGCGACGCCCGCGCCAAAGAAGGCGTAGTCGTAGCGGGCCGGATCGTCGGGGGCGAGGGCACGGCATGCGGCGGTGAGTTCCTGCACGGCCCGCCAGTCGTCCTGTGGGCGGGATAGCAGTCCAAGTTTGCGGGCCACCCGCCCGGAGTGCACATCGAGCGGAAGGACGAGCTTGGACGGATCGATGCGCGTCCATTGCCCGAAGTCGACCGGGCCGGGGCGCACCATCCACCGCAGGTACATGGCCACGCGCTTGCACGCGCTGCCGGAGGACGGACGCGGCAGATGCCGTGCCAGCCGCGCCCGGTCGAAGTCGGTGCCGTCGAGGGCGGCAAGCAGTTCGTCGGCGACGCCTTGGATGGCCGGGCCAACGTCGGGCGCGTCGGGCGAGAGGTGGAAGGCGTACGCCGCCTCCAACGAGCCGTGGCGTTCGAGCACCGTGCGCAGGGCCGTGGCGAGGGCGCGAGCGTCGCGAGCGTTGAACGTTCGGTGGGCGAATCCGTCAAGGGAAGCACCGTCGCGGGCGTCGTCGTAGGCGCGAAAGAACGTCGCCGGGCGCATCTGCATCCGCTGGCACAGGTCTTCGAGCTTGTTCAGGATCGTGGCCCGTCGCCCCCATGCCAGCAGCGCCGCGACGAATCCGATGGCTTCACGGTCGGCGGGGTCGTCGAAGGCGTGCGGGACGGAAATGGGGTCGGCGGCGATGAAATCCGGCGTCTCGAACCGCGTGACGTATGCGTCGAGTTGGGCGCGAAGGTTGGGCGACGTCATCGGCGACGGGCGATCTCAAGGTAGCGGCGGATCTCGCGGAAGGCTTGCACCGCGCCCAGCGCCACGATCACCCCCACGAGCAGGCGCGAGCGCGGTGCGTCGGCCGTGACGGCCACCGCGATGAGCAAGAGTACGGCGGCCACGGCAAGCAGTGCACGAAGCCGGGCGTATTGGGGAGAGAGAGGCATAGGACGGAGGGGTGCTGGGCGTTGGAACCGAGCCTCCTTGGTTGGTTCCACGCTTGGCGGTAGCCCTCGGACGATCCTCCGCCGTCCCTGACCCACCCTTCTGCCTTATGCCCGTGCGCCCTCTCGTCGTTGAGTTCACCAAAATGAACGGCGCGGGCAACGACTTCGTCGTGCTCGACAACCGCTTCTACGCCTTCTCCGAAGACCAACTCGGCCGGCTCGCCGCGTGGCTTTGCCCGCGACGCACGGCGGTGGGGGCCGATGGCCTGCTCGCGCTGGATCCCGGCGACGACGACGCGGACTTCCGGATGCGCTACCGCAACGCCGACGGCTCGCGCGGCACGATGTGCGGCAACGGCGCGCGCTGCCTCGCCCGCTTTGCCCGAAGCGCCGGCTTCGACCGCGACAGGCTCGTGTTTGACACCGACGCCGGGCGCTACATCGCCGATGTGCCCGAAGCTGCCGCCGCGCCCGTGCGCTTGCATGTGCCGTCCCCGCGCGACCATCGCGGCCTAACCGTCGAAGGGTGCGACCTGCGCGCCATTTGGACGGGCACCGAACACGTCGTGGCGTTTGTGGACGATGTGCAGGCCTTTCCGCTGGCCACGCTTGGCCCGGCCATCCGAAACGCCGCCGCCCTCGCTCCCAACGGAGCCAACGTGAACGCCGCCGAAGTACTGGACGACGGACGCGGCGGCGGCTCGCGGCTGCGCGTACGCACCTACGAGAAGGGCGTGGAGGCCGAAACCGACGCGTGCGGCACCGGCGCGATGGCCGCCGCCCTCGCTGCCCGGCTCACCGGGCGCGTTGTCGCCTCTCCTGTGGCCGTCGAGATGCCCGGCGGCGTGCTCACCGTCGGTTTCGACGTTTCAGAGGGCAACGCCGCCGAGGCCGTGCGCGGCCTCACACTCGAAGGCCCGGCCGTCGTCGCGTTTCGCGGCACCGTCGAACTGGACACGCGCATGTTCGGGTGAGTGCGGCGGGGCCGTGCCGTCAAACCGTTTGCCCCACCCGGCGTTGACGCCCGTTCCCTCCCATCCGTCCGATGCTTCACTCCTCGCTCGTTCCCGCCGACCTGCACGTCGAACCCGAGATCGAGGCGCAGTTCGAGGCGCTGCTGGATATTGTACGACGCCAACTTCCCGGAGCCGACGAGGAGATGCTCCGCTCGGCCTTCCGCGTGGCCGACTACGCCCACCGCGACATGACGCGGGCCTCGGGCGAACCGTACATCACCCACCCGCTCGAAGTCGCCAAGATCTACGCCGAAGAAATGGCCGTAGACGACGTGAGCGTGGCGGCGGCGCTGCTCCACGACGTCATCGAGGACACGGACGTGACGCTGGACCTTCTGCGCGAAATGTTTGGCGACGATCTGGCCGAACTCGTGGACGGTCTCACCAAGATCCGATCCGTTTCGCCCAAGCGCGAGGAGGGACAGGCCGAGAACGTCCGCAAGCTGATGCTCTCGATGGCCAGCGACGTGCGGGTGATTCTCGTCAAGTTTGCCGACCGCCTCCACAACATCCGCACGCTCGGTGCGCTCAAGGAGGACAAGGCCCGCCGCATCGCCTCCGAAACCCTCGACCTGTTCGCGCCGCTGGCCCACCGCTTTGGCCTCGCCCGCATCAAGAACGAGTTGGAAGCCCGCAGCCTCGAAGTGCTCGACCCCGAAGGGTACCGGACGATTGTCCACGCGCTCGAAGACACGATGGAGGAGCGGGCGGCCTACCTGAAGACCTTCACCGAGCCTATCGACGAGGTGCTGCGCGAAGACGGCCTGCACTTCTCGCTCTCGGCCCGCTCCAAGAGCGTCTATTCGATCTACCGCAAAACCAAGCGGCAAGACAAGACGGTGGACGAACTCGACGACATCCTCGCCGTGCGCATCGTGCTCGACGATCCGGCGGTGCCGCGCCCGGACGGGATGACCGACGAGGACTACGCCAAGGCCGTGGCAGCCACCGAAGCCCGCGTGTGCTGGCACGCCTACTCGCTCGTGGCCTCGCTCTACCAGCCGGTGGTCGAACGCCTCCACGATTACATCTCCACGCCCAAGTCCAACGGCTACCAGAGCCTGCACACCACCGTGATCGGGCCGGGCGGCAAGCGTGTGGAAGTGCAGGTGCGCACCGAGCGCATGCACGAAGTGGCCGACCGCGGCGTGGCCGCCCACTGGAAATACAAGGAGGGCACCACCGCCAAGGGGCAATCGGCTCGCCTCGACGATTACCTCTCGTGGGTGCGCGACCTCTTGGAAACGTCGCCCGACGAACAGGCCACGGAGTTCGTTCGGGACTTCCGCCTGACGCTCTACGACACCGAAATCTATGTGTTCACCCCCAAAGGCAAGCTCATCACACTGCCAGCGGGGTCTACGCCCGTCGATTTTGCCTTTCAAGTGCACACCGAAGTCGGCTACCACTGCATCGGGGCCAAGGTAAATGGGCGTATCGTGCCGCTCTCGCACCGGCTGCACTCGGGCGACCAGGTGGAGGTCATCACCTCCAAAAAGCAGACGCCCAATCCGGACTGGGTCAAGTTCGTCGTCACGCAGAAGGCGCAGAGCCGCATCCGGCATTTCGTCAACGAGAAGCGCCGCAAGGCCATCGAACTCGGCCGCGAGATGTGGGACAAGCGCGCCAAGAAGGCCGGGATGGAGACCATCGACGACACCGCGTTCCAGCGCGTAGCCCGGCGGCTCAAGTTCTCGTCGCTCCAAGACATGTTCTACGAGATCGGCGTGGGTTTGCACGAGCCCGACGACCTGATCGCACTGCTGCGAACTCCCCGCAGCCTCGACGACGACCGGACCGAGCGGCGGCCTGCCGTCGTCACGCCCTCGCGCACGCCCGGCCAAGACGGGCCGAGTCTAATCGTGGACGGCGAGCACAGCGGCGACATCCACACCGAGTACGCCACTTGCTGCTCGCCCATCCCCGACGAGAAAATCTTCGGATTCGTCTCGCGCAGCGGGGTCATCAAAATCCACCGCGTCAACTGCCGCAACGCCGCCGATTTGCTGCACCGCCACGCCGACCGCGTCGTCAACGTCGAGTGGAGCCGTCACAAAGACGCCATGTTCGTGACGTCGCTGCGCGTCACCGGCTCTGACCGCGTGGGCATCGTGAGCGACCTCACCACCGTCATCTCCAAAAATCTCAAGACTAATATTCGTTCGCTCTCGGTCGATACCGAAGAAGGCATTTTTGAGGGCACGATTGCACTCTACGTCTCCAATCTCGATCACCTGCAGCGGGTCATGCAACGGCTCCGGCGGGTGGAAGGCGTCCACGGGGTGTTTCGCCGGGATCGTTTCGAGGGCGTGGACGCCGAAGAGTGACGCGCGGCGTCGGGGAAATCGGCACGATGCTCGTGGGCTCTCCATGCGTACAAAAATGCGACGGGAAATGGAAATGGACCCGTCGAAAGTGCTATTTTCGTTGAGGTTGCGAACGGGGCGTTTTGGCGGCTCGACGCGACCGCCATCACTCACCCAACCCCTGCTGTAGCCTTGACGACGCTTACCAAAAAAGACGTCGCCCGACGTGTCTCCGAACGTATGGGCGACCCCATTTACCGCTGCGAACCGTGGGTAACCGCCGTTATTGAGGCGATGAGCGATCTGATGCTGGAAGCCGACCCGGAAGTGCGCATCGAATTGCGCGATTTCGGCGTCTTTGAGGTCAAAAAGACCAAGGCCAAGCCCAAGGCACGCAACCCCAAGACCAACGAGACGGTCTTCATCCCAAGCCGCCGCAAGACGCACTTCAAGCCCTCGAAGCGCCTCAAGAGTGTGCTGCAACAGCCGCTGGAAGCCGAGACCTTGGAGGTGACGCCGGTCGCGCCAACGGTGCTTCGGCCCGCGCCGGCGCTGGTGAACTAACCGTGCTCGCTCGTGGCCCAGAACGGGTGGCGGCGGTCGATTACGGCACGCGCCGCGTGGGCCTCGCCCTTACCGACGGCCTGCGCCTGGCCGCCCATCCCGTGGGGGCGTTCCCGCCGGACGCCGCGCTGGCCGAACTGCGCCGCCTCGATGCGCTGCACGGCCTCGCGGTGATCGTGGTGGGCTGGCCGCTCGACGCCGACGGTGCGGAGGGCAAGGCGGTGGCGCGGGTCGTCCCGTTCTTCAACCGGCTCAAGAAAGCATTCCCCAAGGCCGAGGTCGTGGCGGTGGACGAGCGCCTCTCCTCCCGCGAGGCGCAGGAGCGGCTGCACGCGGCGGGCGCGTGGGGCAAGGTGCGCCGCGACAAGGGAATGCTCGACGCCGAGGCGGCGTGCGTGATGCTGGAAGACTACCTGCGCGACGGCGGGTGAGGGCGGTCAGAAGGGCGCAACCGGAGACCGGCACCCCCCATCCGGCAACCAAACCGCTCCGGCCGGCATTCGACGCTCGGCCTTCATACCTCGGACTTCGGCCTTCGCTATGATCCTTCCGATTCACGTTTACGGCGATCCGGTCTTGCGCGACGAAGCGCAAGACGTGGATGCGCTCACGCCGGAACTGACCCGGCTCTTCGCCGACATGCACGAGACGATGCGCAACGCCGACGGCATCGGGTTGGCCGCGCCGCAGGTGGGACGCTCCGAGCGCGTGTTCGTGGTGGACGTGACGCCGCTCGTCGAAAACGGCAAACTCGACGGGGCCGAGGTGCCGCCGCAGCCCATGGTCTTCGTCAACCCGGAGATCACCTGGGAGAGCGACGTCGAGACCGACTACGAAGAGGGCTGCCTGTCCATCCCCGACATCCGCGAGAAGGTGTGGCGACCCGACGCCGTGCGCGTCACCTACCGCGACGCCGACTTTGCCGAGCAGGACCTCCTCGCCGAAGGCATGCTCGCCCGCGTCATCCAGCACGAACTCGACCACCTCGACGGCGTCTTGTTCCTCGACCACATCAGCGCCTTCCGCCGCCGGATGCTCCAGCGCCGCCTGCGCGACATGGCCGCCGGAAACGTGGACGCCGAGTACCCGCTGGCCGTAGCTTGATGGTCAACGGCTTCCCTGTGTCCTCTGCCGCTGGCCATCCGCTAAAGCGTGTCGCCATCGCGCTTCTGATGGTCTCCTATGCCCTTCTTGTGTTTGGCTTTGTCCGAGATGAGCTTGAGAGCGGTGTGGATGGAAGCTGGCGTGGGGGGCAGGATTGGTGCACTTCAACGTGATCTTGTGGATCATGTGGAAGACCACGACTCCCGAAAAGCGGGTGATGTGGGCTGTACTGCTCGTCCTCACAGGGTGCGGGGTTTACCTCCCGATGGGCATTTGGGGACTTATTAGCCTCGTATCGGGGCTGATCTATCCCCTCGTGGTCGTTGCGTTCTTCCGACGGCCCGCGACGTAAGCGCACACGGTTTGAAGAGGAATGTGCAGCCGACGGCGGAGACGGCTCCCGACCGGCGTTCCGGCTTCTTCCGGGTGGAATTGAGGTTGGGACGGGGCACGGTGGTTGAGGCGGCGGGCAACTTGGCCGGTGGTTCCGGCGTTGCTTGCCGCACGATGACCACCCTGCGCCGCTCTATCGCTCCGTTCGTGGCCGCGCTGCTGCTCGTGGCGGTGGCGGCGGTGCCGCTGGCGCACCGCTGGCTGCACCACGGGATGGGCGGGGCTGCAAGCGAGGCGACGGTGACGACGAGCGACACGCACTGCGATCTGTGCGCGGCTTCGTTTGCCGAGCCGCCTGCGCCCGCGCCGCCCGTGGACGTGGCGTTCATCGCCGACGCGCCCGCGCCCGTTCCGGTGGTCGACACGGGCGTGGCCCGGCTGCTGGAGGCCATAGGACGCGCCCCACCGAAGGGTTGACCTGCCGCGTGCCGATTCGGCACGCCTGCCGACGTGTGCCGCTGCGGTGCACCCGGCCACGATGCCGAACGACGGCATCGCACCAGGTTCAACTATCCTTCAAGGCGATGATACTCCGCTTTTGGGCGGCGTGTGCGTGGCTGGGCGCTGGCCTTTGGGTCGCGACCTCGGCGCAGGCGCAATCTGCCCGGCTTACCCTTTCCGGCACCGTCCGCGATGTACGCGGCGACGTGCTACCCGGCGTGACCGTCGTGCTCGACGGCACATCCCTCGGCACCGCCACCGACGCCACCGGGCGGTATGCGCTTTCCGGCCTTGCCGCCGGGACGTACCGCGTCGTCTTCCGGTACGTCGGCTACCGTGAGCGCGCCGAAACGGTCGCGCTTCGCATGCCGCATCGCCTCGACGTTGTCTTGCACGAGGAAGACGTGGCGGGCGACGAGGTGGTGGTGGAGAACGATGCGGCGCGGCGGGCCGAGGCGGCGGCGCAGGCCACGTCGGTGCTCGGTGCGAAGGAACTGGCGGCGGTGCGCGGCCAGACGCTTGGTGCGGCGCTGGAGCGGCTGCCCGGCGTGACGCTTCTCCAAACCGGCCCCAGCATCGCCAAGCCGGTGGTGCGCGGGCTGCACTCCGGGCGCGTGGTCGTGGTGAACGCGGGCGTGGCGCAGGAAGGACAGCAGTGGGGCGGCGAGCACGGCCCGGAAATCGATCCGTTTGCGGCAGGGACGATTGAGGTCGTGCGCGGCGTGGCGGGCGTCGAGTACGGCGTCGGGGCGATTGGCGGCGTCGTCAAGATCGAACCACACCCGCTGCGCGAGGCCACCGGAATGGGCGGGCGGGCGGCGGTGAACCTGTTCTCCAACAACCGTCAGGGCGCGGTGAGCGTCCGCGTGGACGCATCGAATGGGCGTGGCCTGAGCGCCCGCGTGCAAGCGTCGGGGCGGATCGCCGGAGACAGCCGCGCGCCGTCGTACGGACTTGCCAACACGGGCTTCCGCGAAGGCGCAGCGCAGGCGGTGGTGGGCTACCACGGACGCCGCGGCGGCCTCGAAGCGCTCGTCTCGCACTTCCAAACGCGCCTGGGCATCTTTGCCGGAGCGCATGTGCCCAACGCCACCGCCCTCCGCGCCCTTTATGCTGCCGGGACGCCCTCGGTGGTCCGCGACGTCTCGTACACCATCGAAGCGCCGCGCCAAGAAGTCGCCCACAGCCTGCTGAGTCTGCGTAGCCACATCGAGACGGCGGGCGGAGAACTCTCCGCCCAGGTCGGTCTTCAGCGCAACCACCGGCAGGAGTACGACCGTCACTACCGTTTCCAGACGATCCCCGAGGGTGCGCTTGCCTTCGACTTGACGCTCTGGACGACCGGCGGCGAGCTGCGCTTTCGCCACGCGCCGGTGAATGCGCTCGGCGGCGGGTTCGTCGGGACGGTGGGCGCGAGCGGCATCGCGCAGGTCAACACCAACGGCGAGGCGGGGCGGCTCATTCCCAACTTCGGCGCGCTCACCGGCGGCGTGTTCGTGCGCGAGGCGTACCTGCGCGGCCCGCTCACCGTGGAAGCTGGGCTGCGGCTGGATGCGCGACGGCTGCGGGCGTACCCGCGCGTGAACGGCGATGTGCAGACGGTGGTGACGCGCTACGCATCGCTTACCGGAGCGCTCGGCGCGACGTGGCGGCTGGCGGAGGCGTGGACGGTGGCGGCCAACGTGTCGCAGGGCTGGCGTCCGCCGTCGGTGAACGAGCTTTATGCGGCGGGCGTCCACCACGGCACGGCACAGTACGAGCAGGGCGACGCAGGCCTCGTCCCGGAAAAAAGCCTTGGCGTCGATGCGACGCTCCGCCGCACTGCCGGAGCCGTCACGGGCGAAGTGAGCGCGTTCGTCAACCGGATGAACGGCTACGTCTACCTTCGCCCCGACACCGCGCTGGTGGAGACGATCCGCGGTGCGTACCCGTTGGCCCGCTACACCCAAGACGATGCGTTGCTCTACGGCTTCGACGGCGGGGCCGAGTGGGCGCTGCCGCGCCTGCCGCTGCGCCTCGGTACGACGGTGTCGGCGGTGTGGGGCGAAAACCGCACGCGCCGCGAGCCGCTCGTGGGGCTGCCATCGCCACGGGCGAGCGTGCGGGCCACCGCGTTGCTCGGAACCGTTGGGCCGCTGCGCGAAGCCGAGGTCGCGTTCGGCACGCGCGTCGTCGCCAAGCAAACGCATGTGCCGGCGTCCTTGCCCGACTTTGCGCCGCCGCCGCCGGGCTACGCGCTGCTCGACGTCGACCTGTCGGCGTCGTTTCGGACGCGACGCGGCGAGGGCACGGTCGGGCTGTCCGTCGAAAACCTGCTCGACACGGCCTACCGCGACTACCTCAGCCGCTGGCGCTATTTCGTGGACGCGCCGGGACGCATGGCGACGCTGCGCGTCGAGGTGCCGTTTTGATAACGGTTTTCGCGTGCCGGTTGCGCATTCCGACCCCATCCAACCTTCAGATCCCCATCAACCATCCATCTCCAATCCCCTATGCAACGCTCAACACTTGTACTTGCACTTCTTGCCGCCCTTACCGCCACCGGCTGCGACAGCGCCGGCGACACGACCGACGAGGGAGAGGTTATCGCCAAGGTCACCTATACGCTCACGCCCAGCGGCGGCGGCACGGCGCAGGTCGCCACGTTCAACGACGCCAACCGCAACGGCGTGGTCGATAGCGGCGAGATCACCGGCGTGACGCTCGTTGCGGGAGAGACGTACACCGGCGTGGTTGCCGCCTTCGGCTCCAGCGGCGAGATCACGAACGAAATCGTGGCCGAGAACGACGAGCACGCGTTCGTCTACACCGTCGGCGGAGGGATGGTAGGGCGTCTTGCGGTGTCCAGCACCGACAACGATGCCGGGGGCTTGCCCTTCCGCCGCACCACGACGGCCACGGTGACGGGCAGCACGGCCGCGACGGGCACGCTGCAACTCGAACTCGTCCACTTTGGCAGCGCGGCAGGCAAGACGGCGGCCAGCGGCGTGCCCACGGCCGCGATGGAGCGCGACGTAAACGTGACGTTTCCCGTGACGATTGCGGCGGGGATGTGATCGGGCGTCAGAAGGTGCGCAGGCGTTCGTCGGCCCACGCGGCGACGATGCCGTAGCGGGCGGCGCGGTAGGCGGCTTGCGCCTCGGTGCGGCGTCCGAGCGCTCGGAGAGCCTCGCCACGCACGAACTGGAAGGGCGCGGCGGCGTCTTGGGTGCCCCGGTGGTTGGCCAGAGAGGCATTGGCCACCGCAAGAGCGCTGTCGGCCAATCCCAGCGCCAGCAAGGTGCGGGCGCGGAGGTAGCGCACGTCGTCGCCCGTTACGCCGTGGGCTTCGGCCAGATCGAGGCGGTCGAGCACGGTCGAGGCCACCGGCGCAGGCAGCGTCGCGTCGAGGCGGTCGAGGTACGGGCGGAGCGTGGCAAGAAAATGGTCGCGCAGGGAAGCTCGGACGGTTCGTGCAAGGGCGTCGTCGCCTTGTCGGAGGGCGAGGTCGCGGGCGGTTACGAAGGCTGTGAGGGCATCGTCTTCGCGTCCCAGACGGGCCAAGGCTTGGGCCAAGCCGAGGGCGTTGCGGGCGTTGGCGGGGTCGTTGGCGAGGCCGGCCTCGAAGTAGGGCAGGGCATCTTGGGTGCGCTGCATCCAAACGAGTCGTGCGCCGTGGTTGTAGTCCATCTGCGCCAAAACCCGCCGGGCGCGGACGCTCACCGCCGTGTCGCCGCGGCTCTCGGCCACCTGTGCCGCCTCGGCAAAGGCGGCGTAGGCGGCATCGTTTTGCCCGCTGGCCACCAGCGCCGTGCCGCGGTTGTACGCGGTCCGCTGCGGCGGCTCCACAGACTGGGCCAACGCAGCAGGAGCAGCGAGCAGCAGCAGGACGAGAGCCTTCACAGCGAGAAGGGAGTTGGGGGTTGAGGGGGGAGGATAGGGCGTTGGCAGAAGGATAGAAGCCAATCGGACAACGCCCTACCTACAACGACCAACGCTCAGAAATTCGGCGCGAGGGCGTGTTCGCGGTAGAAGTCGTCGATGATGCGGACGGCGTGCTCCGGGTCGTCGACGAGGTGGAACAGCTCCATATCTTCCGGCGAGACGAAGCCGCCGCCCAGCAGCGTCGTCTTGATCCAGTCCACAAAGTGCCCCCAAAAGTCGACGCCCAGCAGCACGATAGGGAAGCGCGTGGCCTTGCCCGTTTGGATGAGCGTGAGCGCCTCGGAGAGTTCGTCGAGCGTGCCGAAGCCGCCAGGCAGGCAAATGAAGCCCTGCGCGTACTTCATCAGCATCGTCTTGCGGACGAAGAAGTGCTCGAAGTTGAGCGCCGTGTCCACATACGGGTTGACGTGCTGCTCAAACGGCAGCACGATGTTGAGGCCCACGCTTACGCCGCCCGCCTCGTGTGCGCCGCGGTTGCCGGCCTCCATCACCCCCGGCCCGCCGCCGGTGATCACGCCGTAGCCGCGCGCCACGCACGCCTTCGCGGCTTCCATCGCCATCTGGTACTCGCGGGAATCTTCTTTGGAGCGGGCCGAGCCGAAAATAGTGATGCACGGGCCGAGGCGCGAGAGGTTCTCGTAGCCTTTCACCATCTCGCCCATCACGTTGAAGACGTGCCAGAGGTCTTGGAGCTGCTTGCGCTGCCACGCAATCTGCTCCTCGGGGGTCATCGTTTCGGGCTTGAGCAACAGGGGGGATTCCATACGCAGGGGAAAAGGGGCCTCATAGGGGAATCGGCCAGACGCCTGAACAACGAAAGCCGACAGAGAAAACGGATGCCGCCTCCAACCCGTCGGGCGGAGGCGGCATTCAGCGCTTGTACGGCGTCACGCGCACAGGGTTCGGCGTTAGTTCGAGCCGGACTGCTGCTCGGCTTGACGGCGGAACTCGTCGTTGGCGAAGATGCCCACTTCCACGCGGCGGTTGGTCTGGCGGCCTTCGGCGGTGTCGTTGGTGGCAATCGGCTCGCGCTCGCCACGGCCCACGGTCGTGATGCGGCTCGACGCCACGCCTTGCGAGATCAGGTAGTTGCCCGCGGCCTGCGCCCGGCGCACCGAAAGCGCGTCGTTGGTGGCGTCGGAGCCGGTGTTGTCGGTGTGCCCGTAGATCACGATGTTCGTGTTCGGATACTTGTTGAGGCTCGTGGCGAGGTCGGCGAGATCGGCTTGGCTCTGCGGGCGCAGGTCGGACTTGGCGATGTCGAAGAGGATGGCGTTGTTGAACGTCACCTGGATGCCTTCGCCCACGCGCTCGACTTCGGCGTTGGCGATCTCGTCTTCGAGTTCGGCGGCCTGACGGTCCATCTGGCGGCCGATAATCGCGCCTGCCGCGCCGCCGAGGGCCGCGCCGATGATGGCGCCCTTGGCCGTGTTGCCTTGGTTGCGCCCGATCACGGCACCGGCGGCGCCGCCGATGACGGCACCGGCACCGGCACCTTTCTCGGTGTTGCTCAGGTCGCGGAGGGTTTGGCAGCCCGGCGCGGCGAACAGAAGGGCGGCGGCGGCAAGGGCGGCGTAGCGGTGGTTCTTGACGATGGTCATGGTGGTGGAGAGAGGGGGGAGATCCAAAAACGAAACGCAGAACGATCTGCTTGGCCGTTCTACCTCCCAAAGCCGTTCCGTGGGTCCAAAGGGCCACAGCTTGCCCGTGACGCTCTCGCAACGATGCCCGCGATTGATGCCTTTGCTTGCCGTAGACGACCCGGAAATCGCATTTAGCATGCGTACGTTTTGTTGTGGAAGGAATGGAAACGCCTCGCGACGCAGGCCAACGTTGCCGCCGAGAATGTCCAGCTGGGGTGGACACGGTGTAGCCTTGGCTGTACAGCGCGGCAGCAGTCGGTACGGTTTGAGCGTAGTTTGCGCGGGTATCTGCCGATACCAACGCGCAACTTCCGGAGCCATCCCGTCTCCTACCCCTTCTCTCCTGTTTGACCTTCGCCGCTCGGCGTTCGACCTTTTCTATGAAGCTCATCATTCCGATGGCCGGGCGCGGCACGCGCGTTCGCCCCCACTCGCACGTTACTCCCAAGCCGCTGCTCCACGTCTGCGGCAAGTCGATGGTGCAGCGCATCGTCGAGACGTTCGCCGAGGTGCTGCCGCGCCCGATCACCGAAGCCGTGTTCGTGCTCGGCCCCGACTTCGGCGACGAGGTTCGCCGCGACTTGGCCGCCATCTGCGCGCCGCACGGCATCGCCGCGCATTTTGCCGTCCAGCCCAAGGCCGAAGGCACGGCCCACGCGGTGCTGATGGCGGGCGACCATCTGGCCGACGAGGGCGTGATCGTCTTTGCCGACACGCTCTTCTACATGCCCAAGGACGCCAGCGTGTTTGAGGGGGCCGACTGCGTGGCGTGGACGAAGACCGTCGAAGACCCGCGCCGCTTCGGCGTGGCCGTGCGCGAGGGCGACCGCGTGACGGCGTTCGTCGAGAAGCCGTCGGAGCCGATTTCCAACGAGGCCCTCATCGGCATCTACTGGGTGAAGGAACTGGCCGACATGCGCCGCGAGTGCCAGCGGCTGATGGACGAGGGCCGCGCGGTGAAGGGCGAATACCAGCTCACCGACGCGATGGACGCGCTGCTCAAGCAGGGCAAGGTCTTCAAGACGGCGGGCGTGACCGACTGGCTCGACTGCGGCACCATCCCGGCGCTGCTCGAAACGACGCAAGACATCATCGGGCGCGAGGCCACCACCGATGCGCAGGGCGAGAACAGCGTGTTCATCCAGCCCGTCTACATCGGGCCGGGCGCGAAGATTGTGAACGCGGTCGTCGGGCCGCATGCGAGCATCGAAGCCGGGGCCACGATCACCGGCAGCACGGTGGCGCGCAGCATCGTCTTTGCCAAGGCGCGGGTGGAAGCCTCGCACCTCGACGGCGCGCTCGTGGGCCAGCAGGCGATGGTGAAGGACTTCGCCGGGAAACTCAACATCGGCGACCACGCGAGCGTCGGGGTGGTGCAGTAAGGACGTGTAGGTTGTGGGGAGTTGGACGCTCCCTTCGGTCGCTGTTGTCAGAAGAGGCGCGCTGCCTTTCCGGCAACAGGTCGCGACGCGACCGTCCAGCTCCCCATTATCCACCCCAACATCCCAGTCCGGCCAGCCGCCCGGTCGTCCACGCCCACAGGAAGTTGTACCCGCCGATCGGCCCGAACGCGTCGAGGACTTCGCCGCAGAAGAACAGGCCGGGGCGTGAGCGGCTTTCGAGCGTGCGCGGATCGACCTCGGAGAGGGCCACGCCGCCGCCCGTCACCTCGGCTTTCTTGTAGCCCTCGTGCCCGGTAACGGGCAGGCGGTAGGCGGCGAGTAGCGCCACGAGCCGGGCGCGGTCGGCCTTGCGAAGCTGCGCGAGCGACGTGCCCGGCGCGACGCCCGATTCCGCGACGAGCGCGTCGGCGAGGCGCTGCGGCAGGTGGCGGCGCACGGCGGCGAGGACGGTGCCTGCGGCGCGGAGGCGCTCGTCCCACACGTCGGCAGGTGCGCCGTCCCACGCCACCGCGACCGGCGTGGAGGCGTCCACGACAAACCGATGCGACACGTCGAGCACCGCCGGGCCGCTGTACCCTCGGTGGGTGACGAGGAAGCCGCCCGTGGCGACGCGGGCCTTCTTGCCCTCGCCTGCCGTGACGGTGGAGACGAGCGACACGCCCGACAGCGCGACGTGGACGGCGGGCGTGGCCGTGAGCGGGGTGAGGGCGGCGTACGTCGGCACCATCGCGTGGCCGAGCGATTTGGCCCAGCGCAGGCCCGCGCCGTCGGAGCCGGTGGCGGGCACCGAGAGGCCGCCCGTAGCGACGATCACCGCGTCGGCCTCCACCGTCTGGCCGGAGGCGAGCGCAACCGTCCAGCCGCCGCCGTCGCGGGGGCGCACGTCCACGGCGTGCGCGTCGAACCGGAACGTCGCGCCCTCCCGTACGGCCCAGTCCACCAGCCCGTCGCGCACGTCCTGCGCGCGGTTCGATGCCGGAAAGAGCTTGCCCGTCTCCGGCTCAAGCACCAGATGCAGCCCGACCTCGTCCTCAAAAAAACGGCGCTGCTCGTCCAGCGGCCATGTGGCGAGGATGCGCTTGATCGTGTTCGACGACGACGCAGAGACGAACTGCTCGGCCCGAAACGCCGACGGCAGCACGTTGCAGCGCCCGCCGCCGCTCGCCACAATCTTCTTGCCGCCTGTGCGCGTGCGCTCCAGCACCGTCACCCGCGCCCCAGACCGCGCCGCAAACCCGGCGGCCACCAGCCCCGCCGCGCCCGCGCCAACCACCACGACGTTGAGCATCGGAACAGGGAGAAAACCACAAGAACGACGACAGGAGATCTACTCCAGGACAAGGCTTTCGTTCGGGCTTGATTTTCTGGCCGCGCATCTTTTATGTTTCATGGGTTTTGGTTTCTACATGTTTTGAAATGCCGAGGATGTTATCGTGGGCCTTGGCTCTAACGCTCGCCCTTGGCTGTTCGGCGTGCGATAGTTCCTCGGGACAGCCTAGCCCGGAGAGGGGCGAGGTCGTAGGAGAGTGGGAAGCGATAGGCGATTTGCAGGCCGATCTTGCTACGATTAGCCGACGGGTTCAAACAATCGACCTTCAAAAGCCTGGCACCGGGGAGTTGCGGTTCTCAGGAAGTGCTTCGGGAAGCGTTCGGTTTGTGCAGGTGTGGCGGCGTGACGATGGTCAGAAAATGTGGACGGTGTTCACGATGCTTCCCTTTATTCATCCCTTTCCCAATGCCTATTCGTTTGTCTCGTTGGGCGAAGGACAGGTTGGGGTGACAGCTTGGGCGGATCATGCCGCTGGGGTATACAAGCAATATGCGAGTCCGGTTGGCGGCCCCCCCGCATACACCTACCGCGACGGTACGATCACCGTGCCAAGAACGACGCTTACTTCCTACGATGGAGCTGTCGTGACGATTGAAGGGACACTCAAGATTCCCACGCGCACGCTGGAGGCGAACCGAGAGCACGAGATGGTGCGTCATCTCCACGCGTTCGATCCGGGCGAGTTCGTTCGGCTGAGCGTTCGGGCCGATTCGACGTTCGAGCAGTTTGTCTCCGACGGTCGCGACTCCAGTCGACTGACAGGCATGTGGCGACGGCTGGACGAGGGGGCGATGCAGTTCAGCGCTCGCGGTCTCGACGGAATCCTCAGGACGTCAACGGCTGAGTTGGCGTTTGAAAACGGGCACATGCTGACGGGCATCACACGCGACCGTTGTACGGCGTCTGGAGCACAATGCTTGCGTTACACCGAGCAGACCTATGACCTTCCTGAAGGAAGTATCAGCGCGGCCCGGCAGAGAAATGCCTACGTCTTCCGGCGAGTGAGGTGAAAGCCATTCACCCCGCGATCTTGGCCTCGCGGCTCTTGGTGTCGAACCGTGCGCCGTTCGTGAGGATGTGCAGCTTCAGCCCGACGAGGCTCACCGGCTGCCCCGGCGCGGCGCTCGCCATGGACGAGTATTCGAGCGTGGACGGATCGACGACGGTGACGCCGCCCGACCCGACGACCTCGAACACGCCGTTGGGGCCGAGAAACGCCGCCGTGTCTTCGTCCAGCCCCATCCCGATGGCAAACGGGTTGTAGCTGAGGGCGGTGAGCAAACGCCCCAGCCGGTCGCGCTGCCGGAAGTGCTGGTCGATGACGACCGCGTTCGTCAGCCCGAGGCCGGGCGCGAGGATGACGCCCGACTGCGTCGGCGTGGCCCCGGCGGAGCCGCCCGCGATCATGTGTTCGGAGAGGAACCCCGCGCCCGCGCTCGTGCCCGCCACATGCACGCCTTGCGCGTTGAGCCGCCGGAGGTTGCGCGCCAGCGTCGTGCCGCCCATGATGGTGGTGAGGCGCAGCTGGTTGCCGCCGGTCAGGAACACGCCCGTCGCCGTCTCCAGCAGGTTCAGGTACTCCGGCTTCTCGCAGTCGGAGCGGCGCAGGATGGGCAGGTGGACGGCGTCGCCCGCGCCCAACTCCTTGTAGAGTGCCACATAGCGGTCGCCGGTGTCCTTCAGCCGCGAAGCCGTCGGGATGATGACGATCCGCGCCTCGCCTTTGCCGGAGAGCTTGAGGAAGCGCTCGTGGATGACGCGGGCGTGCATCTTGTCCTCGGCCCCGCCGATGGGGACGACGAAGCCGCGTTTTTTACCTGCAATCGGAGGAGAAGGCATAGGATAAGGTCAAAGGGCGAAGGGCAACGGTCAAACGAAAAACCGGTCGTTTGACCGTTGACGCGTGACGTTAGTGCTCAAAGGTGCCGCGCACGATCTGCTGGCCGTCGAGGACGTGCCACCGGCCCCGCGCCATCGTGGAGACGAGCGCGCCGTCGTCGTCCAGCACCACGAGGTCGGCGTCGCACCCCGCGGCGATGCAGCCCTTGGCGTGAAGCCGGAGCCGCGCGGCGGGCGTGGCGGTCATCGTCGGCAGGATTTTTTCGAGCGGGTGGCCGCGCCGGAGCAGCGTTTGGAGCGTCGCGAGCAGCGCGTCGGGGGCGGCCACGCCCATCTTGACGAGGTTGCCGGCGTTGTCGAACGTGGGGAGGCTGCCGCCCGCGTCGGAGGTGAGGGTGAGGAGGGCGTCCGGCAAGCCCGCGTTCCAGAACCGCTCGACGGCGTCGGGCGCGGAGAGGGCCGGGGCGAGGTGCTCGTCGTCGGGGAAGGCCGTGACGTCCACGCCCACGCCGTCTTCCCGGACGAGCCGCAGCGCCTCGTCGAACAGGTCGGGGTTGCGGTTGACGTGCGTGGGCATCAGCGTCCGCGCCGGGACTTCGGTGTTGCGGCGGAGACGTCGAACGAAGTCCAGCCCGCGCGCGCCGTCGCCGAGATGGAAGTGAAGGACGCCCGCCTTGCCCGAGATCATCCCGGCGGTGTGGCACAGCCCGGCGAGCCGGGCGAGTTCGTCGAACGTCGGCTGGGACGAGCGGTGGTCGGAGATCGCAATCTCGGCGCATCCGACGATCGGATCGACGAACACGATGTCGCGGCGGACGTCGCCGGTGAGCGTGCGCGGCGGCACGGCGTAGCCGCCCGTCCAGCACCACGCGCTGAGGCCTTCTTGGCGGAGCGCGTAGGCGCGGGCCACGAGGTTCTCGGTCGAGCGCGTCACGTCGTCCGTCCCCAGCAGGCCCACCACGCTCGTCACGCCGTGGGCGGTGTAGTGCGAGAGCGGAATCGGCGGCACCGACGAGGCGTAGCCCGCTTCGCCGCCGCCGCCGGTGATGTGAACGTGCGCGTCCACCAAGCCCGGCACGAGGGCGCGGCCTTCGAGGTCGGCCGTCTCCACGTCCACGCCCGCGAGGTCGGGCGGCGCGTCGAACAGTCCCGCGATCTGCTCGCCCGCCACGAGCACATGCCGCAGGCCGAGCTGTTCGGGCGCGAAGACGCGGGCGTTGAGGAGCAGGCGGAGCACGGGCAGGACGGGAAGGCCCGCAAGTTACCGAACCGAACGCCCCCGGTGCCGCTCCTGCCGGGAAAGCCTGTGGGAAGAAAGGCCCGGCAACGCCGCCGCCCGGCCAGGATCCGAAGACCCTGGTCGGGCGAGTCGTTCAGTACGCCGCGTCGTCGTCGGCCATGCGGACGATCTTGGGGCGGAACCGCGCCAGCACGCGCACGAGGTCGGTCTGCGCGGCCATCACCTCGGAGATGGGCTTGTAGGCCTGCGGCGCTTCGTCGCGCCCGCCGCCGAGCAGCGTCACGCCCGCGGCGTCGAGCGCGGCCTCCATCTCCTTCTTGGCGATGGTGCGCGCGGCCTGCTTGCGGCCCATCTGGCGGCCCGCCCCGTGGCTGGCCGAGCCGAGGCTGGCGGCGTGGCCAAGGCCCTCCACCACGAAGCCGGGCGCGGCCATCGAGCCGGGGATGATGCCCCGCACGCCCGCGCCCGCCGGGGTCGCGCCCTTGCGGTGGACGAGCACCTCGCGTCCGTCGTGGACTTCCTTCCACGCGAAGTTGTGGTGGTTCTCGACCGACAAGATCGGCTTGAGGCCGGCGGCCTTGGCGACGTGCTTGTGGATGACGTGGTGGCACGCGCTGGCGAAGTCGCCTGCGAGGTGCATTGCCTCCCAGTACGCCGCGCCGTCCTCTTCGTCGAGCGAGAGCCACGCGAGGTGCTTGAGTTCTTGCGGCAGCCCGGCCCGCGCCTTCATCGCGGCATCGGTGTAGTGGTTGGCGATGGCGAAGCCCACGCCCCGCGAGCCGCTGTGCGAGAGCAGCGCGAGGTACGTCTGGCCCTTCGCAAGCGCCGGAGCGCCCGCGTCGTCCGCCACGTCACCGACGGCTTCTACCAGCCCCCACTCGACGAAGTGGTTGCCGCCGCCGGACGACCCGAGTTGGTGCGCAGCCTTGTCCTTGAGCCGACGCAGCAGCCCGGTCGAGCCAAACCGCCCGTCGTCGAGCACGGCGTGCGACCGCTTCAGCCCGCCCGCGCCCGCGCCGAAGGCCGTCTCCTGCACGAGGGCGCGGGAGAGGTCTTGGCGGTGGCGGTCGAGGTGGCGCTCGTCTACGGGGTAGACGGTGAGCATCATCCGGCAGGCGATGTCCACGCCCACGGCATAGGGCACGACGGCGTTATCGGTGGCGAGCACGCCGCCGATGGGCAGGCCGTAGCCGACGTGCGCGTCGGGCATGAGCGCTCCGGCCGCCGCAATCGGCAGGCGGAGGGCGTTGGTCATCTGGGCGCGGGCCGCCGGGTCGACAAGGCTCGCGCCGAAGTCGGCGTAGGGCAGCGGCTCCGTGCGCGGCGTTTCGAGGGCGCGCTGCGCCTCGGTGGCCCGCTGCGCCTCGGCGTGGGCGCGGAGGCGTTCGAGCAGCGGACGGACGGCCTCGGGCACGGCGTCGGCCTCCGGCAGCAGCGGGGCGTCGGCGTCGAGGGCACGGGCGAGGTGCTCGTGGGCGTCGAGGCCCTCTTGGCGCAGCGCTTCGCCCGCTTGAATGGCGAGGCCAAAGAGCGGGCCGGGGCGGATGCCGAGGCGTTCGACAATCTTGGAGGTCTTCATCGGAATACAGGTGCAGGGCGACGGTGCACGTCGCCGGTTTGCGGGCGAGCCTGTTTCCAGAAGCGGGCGCACCACGTTGGGCAAAGGGGCGCACCGGAATACCACGGGGCCGCAGCAAAGGCGGCAGGGCGGAGGACAGGCTCGGAGAGCGCTTCGTCCTCCTGCCAAACGGGACAGGTCAGGGCGAAGCCGGCGTCAGTCTCGACGCCGTGGGGAGTTCGCTGTGACGAGTCGCATCGTTTGGATAGAGAGAGGTCTTCCGGAGCAGCCGGAAGCGCGTGGACGGAAACGTCAAGTTCGGAAACGCTTCCGGGCAGCGTCAAGTGAAGCGTAGGTGAAACGAAATGCGCCGGGTACGACGTTGAATACTCCTTGTCCCTCCGCATCCATGCGCCACCTCGTTCTGCTGTTCGCCCTCTTCGTCGCGGCCTCGCCCGCCGTCGCCCAGACCAACCCGTACGCCTTCGGTTTTCGGATCGGGGAGGACATTACGGACACCACCGTCGCGGCCATCGTTTCCTTCGGCAGCACCCGCGACACGCTCACCGCCGACGAGATTCAGAACCAGATGATGGGCTTGGCCCAGCAAAACCCGATGGCTCTTGCCGCCCCCGCACAAGCCCACGAACTGCGCCGCAGCATCGTGGAGAGCTTCGCGATGCTGGCGCTCCTCACCGACGTGATCGCATCCGACCCGTCGCTCGCGGTGGATACGGAGCGCGTCTCGCTCGAAATCGAGCAAATCCGCCAAGGCATGAGCGAGGAGCAGTTCAACGAACAACTCGCCGCCGCCGGGATGACGATGGACTCGGTGCGTATACTGCTCGGCCTTCGCCAGCAGCAGCAGCAACTCTTCGAACGGTGGGCGGAGGCCGTGCCGCTCCCCACGGATGCCGAGGCGTACGACTTCGCCCAACGGATGTCCGAAGAGGTGAAGGTGGCGCACATCATCTTTGCCACGCGCGGCATCGACCCGTCGGAATACGCCGCGAAGGAGCGCCTCGCCGCGTTGGTGCTGGACTCGATTCGCAACGGGGCCGACTTTGCCGCGATGGCGCGTCGCCACAGCGACGACGGCACGGCGGCAACCGGTGGAGTGATCGACTACTTCACTCGCACGGGATATTACGATCACGTCTTTAAAAAGGCGGCTTTCGCGCTCTACCGCCTCGGCGAACTTGCGCCCGCACCGGTTCAGACCGCGTTCGGCTTCCACATCATCCAACTCATCGACCGGCGAATGGGAGAGGTGTCCGACCTTGAAAGCTATCGGTACCAACTCCACAGCAAGCGCAAGTCCGACGCGGTGCGGGCGCGGCTGCGGGCGCTCGTGGCCGAGCACGGCGTGACGGTGCGCCTCCACCCGGCGATCGTGGACGCCGACCTCAACGATCCGCTCGTCGAAGACCCACGCGATCTCTGACGTCGCCCAACGGCAACCGGCCCGTCACGTTTCGCCCGAAACATCTTCCGGCGCGGTCTGTACGTCCGACCTCATCTCCCCACGACCATGGGCAACCTCGGTGCCACCGAAATCCTCCTCATCTTTCTGGTGATTCTGCTGCTCTTCGGAGCCAAGCGCATTCCCGAAATCGCCCGCGGCCTCGGCAAGGGCATCCGCGAGTTCAAAGACGCTTCGACCGATATCCGGCGCGAACTGACGATGGACGACAGCCAGATGCGCATCCAGCAGCCGCAATACGGCGGCCAACCGCGCGACCAGCGTCCCTACGATCAAGCGCCTTACGACCCGACGGCCCACCCGTCGATGCCGCAAGCGCCCGCGCAGCATCCGGCCTACGCGCCGCCCGCCGAGCCGAACCATCCGGCCTACGGCAGCACGCCGCCGCCTCAGGGCTGACCGGACGAAACCGTTCGCGCAGGGCCCGCTTGGCAGCGATGCCGGGCGGGCCGCGCCGTGTCGTTCCGTATCTTGCCTCCACGTCATCTCCCTTTCTCTCGTTATGAGCATCCTCGTTGGCCGCGACACGCGGCTCGTCGTCCAAGGCTTCACCGGCAAAGAAGGCACGTTCCACTCGGAGCAAATGATCGAGTACGGCACGAACGTCGTCGGCGGCGTCACGCCCGGCAAGGGCGGATCGTCCCACCTCGGTCGGCCCGTTTTCAACTCCGTTCGCGATGCCGTCGAGAAGGAAGGTGCCAACACGTCGGTCATCTTCGTGCCGCCGCCGTTCGCCGCCGACGCCATCATCGAGGCTGCCGAAGCGGGCATCGGCGTGATCGTGTGCATCACCGAGGGCATTCCGGTGCGCGACATGCTCCCGGCCTACCATTACGTCCAGAACAAGGGCGCGCGCCTCGTCGGGCCGAACTGCCCCGGCGTGCTCACGCCCGGCCAAGCGAAGGTGGGCATCATGCCCGGCATGATCTTCTCCGAAGGGCCGGTGGGCGTCGTCTCCCGCTCCGGCACGCTCACCTACGAAGCCGTCGATCAGCTCACCCGCCGCGGCCTCGGCCAGACGACGGCCGTCGGCATCGGTGGCGACCCGGTCATCGGCACGCGCTTCGTCGACGCGCTCCAGCTTTTCGAGGCCGACGGTGCGACCGAGGCGGTGGTGATGATCGGCGAGATCGGGGGCACGGCGGAAGAAGAAGCCGCCGAGTTCATCCGCACGATGTCCAAGCCGGTGTTCTCGTTCATCGCCGGGGCCACCGCGCCTCCGGGACGGCGGATGGGCCACGCGGGCGCGATCATCGCCGGCGGCAAGGGCACAGCGGAGGAGAAGTTCGCCGCCCTCGAAGCTGCGGGCGCGACGGTTGTGCGCAACCCTGCCGACATTGGCGAGACGGTGGCGCGGCACCTCGGCCAAGCGGTCTGAGCGCGTTCCTTTCGCCCGCAACCGTTGCGTGAAACCCGGCAGGTTCGCCGAGCCTGCCGGGTTTTTGCGATCTTCTACGCCGCTGTTCGCCTGCTGCTATGCGCGTTGCCTCGCTCGTTCTCGTCGCCTCCTGGGGGCTGCTCGCCGGGTGCCGCTCCGAGCCGCATCTTTCGCCCGGCGACTCCGCGGCGGTAGACGTGCCGCCCGACACGGCGCAGCACTCCGCCTTGCCCGATCCGCGCGAAACCGGCATCGACCCGTACGCCATGGTGCCGGGCGTGCGCGTGGGGCAGGTGCGCCTCGGCATGCCGTTCGACAGCGTGCTTGTGGCCCTCGGCCAGCCGCCACGCTCCGATGCCGGACGAGGAACGGTTTGGGGAGCATGGCCCGGATGGGGCGCGGCCCGCGACGCATGGGTCGATGTGTTTGCGACGGCGGATTCGCCCGAGTCGCCGTACCTCGTCGCGCAGATTCGGATCGACGGCCCTCCTTTTTACCTCAAAGGCGATCCGCTTCCGGTGAACGCTACCCGCGCCGATGTGCTGCGCCTCCACCCGTCGGCAAAGACCTTTGGGACGGACGATCTGTACGACGACCGGCAGGGCATCGCCTTTGCGTTCGACAGCGCCGCCGACTCGGCCCGTGCCACGGCGGTGCTGATTGTGCTGCCCGGAACGCCCGCCAATCGGATTCAAAACCGCCCCGACACGCCGTAGGCCGAGGGCCGAGGTTCGCCGGGCGTTCGTGCGTTCTCTGCGTTGTCTTCTTGCCCGGTGCGGAATCCTTCGCGCCGCCGTGCGTTCAGACGGGTACGGCAGGCAGCGCGCCCGCCTCGGCCCATCCGGTTTCAGCGTCTTGTCTCGGAACGGCCTTCTTCTCACCCGTTCCTGAGCGACGTGCCGTGTGTAGCGGCGGTCGGTTCGCTTATACGCTTGCGCCGTCGTGGCGCGGCTGGAACACGTCTGTCCTTTTTTGTGATCGATACGACTGTTGCGGAGACGATCTCCGTCCCGACCTTTGCCGACCTCGGCCTCTCCGACGTTTTCTTGGCCGCGCTTGAGTCGGCGGGCTACGAAACGCCCACGCCCATTCAGGCGGCCACCGTTCCGCTCGGCCTCGAAGGCCGCGACGTGCTCGGCGCTGCCCAGACCGGCACGGGCAAGACGGCGGCGTTTGTGCTGCCGATGCTCCAACGCCTTGCCGCCGCCGGGCCGGTGCGCGGCCCCCGTCAACCGCGTGCCCTCGTGCTCGCACCCACCCGCGAACTGGCCGAGCAGGTGGACTATGCCATCCGCACCTACGGGCGCGGCTCCGGGCTGTTCTCGGCGCTGATCGTCGGCGGCATGCCGCACGCGCCCCAAAACGCCATGCTCCGCCGGGGCGTCGACGTGGTTGTGGCCACGCCGGGCCGCCTGATGGATCACGTTCGCTTCGGCACCGTCGCGCTCGACGCCATCGAAGTGCTCGTGCTCGACGAGGCGGATCGGATGCTGGATATGGGCTTCCAGCCCGACATCCAGGCCGTCCACGAGGCCACGCCGTCGGAGCGGCAAACGCTGCTCTTCTCCGCCACGATGCCCAAGGCCGTCGAGCGCCTTGCCCGCGAACTGCTCCGCAACCCGGCGCACGTCGAGATCGGCGAGCGCCGCAACCCGGCGGCCACGGTCGAGCAGCGCGTGGTGCGCGTAGACGAGCCGAACAAGCTGCCGCTGCTGCTTCACCTGCTCGCCGGAAACACGGGCCACCGTGTGCTCATCTTCACCCGTACGAAGCAACGCGCCGACGAACTCGCCGACGCGCTCTACGACGCGGGCTTCCCGGCAGCGCTGCTCCACGGCGACCGCACGCAGTCGGAGCGCCGCCGCGCCCTCAACGCGCTGCGCTACGGCGATGTGGACGTGCTCGTGGCGACCGATGTGGCCGCCCGTGGCCTCGACATCTCGGACCTGAGCGTCGTGGTCAACTACGACGCGCCGATGCAGCCGGAAGACTACATCCACCGCATCGGACGCACGGGCCGCGCCGATGCCGAAGGCGCGGCGGTGTCGTTCGTGTCGAAGGGCGAAGACGGTCTGCTCCGCCAGATCGAACGCCACATCGGCAAATCGCTGACCCGCGAGGTCGTCGAGCCGTTCTCGCGTCCCGACGAGAAGCCGCGCGCCCACGCCCCCGGCGCGTTCAAGGGCCACACCGATCGCGGCACGCGCTCGCACGGCGGCAGCGGCAAGGGAGGCCGTCCCTACAAGCCGTACCGCAAGACGCGGTAAGGCGGTAGACGCCCAAACCCCCAACGCAAAACCGTCCCCGAAGGCACGAGGCTTTCGGGGACGGTTTCGTTTTTAGGCGGCGATACGCTCAGCCGTCGGTCTTGGCGATGGTGTCGCCCGTCTTCTGGTCGGGGCGGAAACCGCGGCGAGGCTCGAACACCTGATCGATCAGGCCGTAGTCCTTGGCGTCGTACGCGCCGAGCCAGTAGTCGCGGTCGGCGTCGTGGCGAATCTGTTCCACGGTTTTGCCGGTGTGGTAGGCGAGCACGTCGTAGAGGCGGTCCTTGATCCACATGATCTCCTTGGCCACGATCTCGATGTCGGAGGCTTGGCCTTGTGCGCCGCCGAGCGGCTGGTGAAGCATGATGCGGCTGTTGGGCAACGCCGCCCGCTTGCCGGGCGCTCCGGCGGTGAGCAGCACCGATCCCATCGACGCGGCGAGGCCGGTGCAGAGCGTGGCCACTTCGGGCTGGATGAACTGCATCGTGTCGTAGATCGCCATGCCGGAGTACACTTCGCCGCCAGGGCTGTTGATGTACATGTTGATGGGCTTCTCCGGGTCTTCGGAGGCGAGGAAGAGCAGCTGGGCAATGGTGAGGTTGGCAATGGCCGAGTCGATCGGCGTGCCCACCATCACGATGCGTTCCTTCAAGAGGCGCGAGAAGATGTCGTAGGCGCGCTCGCCCCGCGACGATTGCTCGACGACCATCGGGACGAGGCCCGCCATGGGCTGGTCGCCGAGGCCGACGCGGGAGATGCTTTGCGGAAGGGTCATGCCCTTGGTGAACTTCAGAAAATCGTTGACCATTGGAGTGTCGAAGAAGGTGACGCGGCTAAGGACGGGAACCTAAGGGCCTTGTTCCGCAAACGAACGACCTGATTTATGCCGATGGACCTCCGCCTTTTCTCCGATTCCCCGCCCGATTCGCGCCGCCCGGTGGCCGAGGTCGTCGCGTCTTCCACCCGTGCGCTCGTCGCCGAAGTCTACCGCGACGACGAAGCGCCTGCGTTTGGCGCGTGGATTGCCACGGCGCATCCGCGAGGCCATACGCTCTACGGCCTCGTCAGCCACGTCGAAATCGGCCCCACCGACCCCAGCCGCCGCATCCGCGCCCACGGCCTCACCGACGACGAGGTGCGCCGCGAGCGTCCGCACCTGCCCGGCCTCGTCGCGTGCACGCTCCGTGCCGTCTGGCTCGCCCACCACGACGGCCAGACCGTCCGCCAAACGCTGCCGCCGCATCCCGCGCCGCTTCACGCCTTCGTGCGCCTCGCCGCCCCCGACGAGATCGCCGCCATCGGCACGCCCTACGATTTCCTCCGCACGCTCGCGCTCACGCCCGACCCGAACGTGCCGGTGGACGAGCTGCTCGTGGCGGCGCTCGCCAACATCGCCGCCGCGCAGCCCGACGCCCAGCACCGCGAGGCGGCACTCGTCGAGGCCGCCCGGGCGCTCAGCCGGATGCTCCGCGACGACCACGAGCGGCTGCATTCGATCCTGCGCCGCGCCGGGTGAGGAGCGAACGGTGCGTGCGGCGACTCGTCGCCGGGGCGCTTGCGCTTTCGGCCTTGATTCTTCGTTAGAAGATCAGTCCGACGCGCACCGGGAAGAGGAAGCCCACGTCGTTCTTGCCGCGCACCACGAGGGCCGGGTTGAACTCGTAGAACAGGCTGGTGGTGTTGAGCGGCTGCACGAACCCGACGCCGCCGTGGAGCGTGGCTCCCCCCGACGATTTTTCCGAGCCAGCGGGCAGATACGCGCCGATGCCTGCGATGACGTACGCATTGCTGGCCTGCCCAACGGGATCGCGGAAGCGTCCCTCGCCCACGTTGATGATGGCCGAGACTTGCGGCTCGAAGGCGTAGTCGGCCCGATCGCCGCTGCCCGCGATGAAAGCCGTCACGCCGAGGCCGAGCGCGAGCGAGATGTCGGCGTTGAGCGCCGAAGCCGCCCGGACGCGTGCACCCACGCCGAGGCCGTCGGGAACGGCGAGCATTCCTTGAAACGCCACGCCGAAGCGCGGCAGCGAGGTCTGGGCCGTGGCGGCAGGGGCGGCCAAGGCAACGGCAAGGAGCGAAAGGAGGTAGCGCATCTGGGGCAGGAAAGGGAGTCGGTACAGGCAAAGCCGCTCTGCAAACCTACAACGTCACGCGGTGCGCCGGTCGTCTGTCGTGTCGGATTCACCGACGTCTTGCACGGCATGGACTGCTGGGCGTAGATTCGGCCTCTGGCCTCCGGCCCCTTCGCCTCGATGGACGGTTCCGCCAGCGACCTCGTGCGTGCCCTCAGCACCCTTGGCACCGGCGTGTGGGTGGCCGCCACCGTTGGCTTCGCCCTCGTCAAAGCCCACCGCCGCATGATCTCACCGGCTTGCCCTGTTGCCTGATGCTAAGCCGCGAAGCCATCGTCGTCATCGGGCCGGGCTACCGGCGGATGATCGAGCAGTCGGCGGTGGGACGGGCAGGAACGCCGGACGAGGTGGGCGCGGTCGGGGCGCTGCTGATGGGCACGGACGGCGCATTTATCACCGGCAGCGACTTCTTGATGGACGGCGGCGTCACCGCGGCGTACTGGTACGGCGATCTTGCCTCCCAATAGCGCACCGTATCCCACGGACCGATTCCTACGCTTTTTCCCTACCGCCTGCCGCTCACGGCCCCGCTGCGCCTCGCCTTCGGGACGGTGACGCGCCGCGACGGGCTGCTGTTGCGGCTGGGTGACGAGGCCGGGCGCGTGGGATGGGGCGACGTGTGCCCGCTGCCCGGCTTTTCGGTTGACACGCTTGAAGAGGCCGAGTCCTCGCTGCGGCGGTGGATGGAAGACGGCGACGACTCCGCCCTCACGCCGTCGGCGCGGGCGGCGCTCGACGGGGCGCGGCTCGACCTCGACGCGCAGGCACGGGGCGTGACGATGGCCGAGGCGCTGCGGCCGGGCGCGGCCTCGACGGTGCAGATGCAAGCGCTGCTCGTGCGCGACGACCCGGCCGATGCGCGCTCGCTTCGCGCCGCAGGCTACCGCGCCGTCAAGATGAAAGTCGGCGGCGACCCGCGGGCTGCCGCGGCGCGGGTGCGGGCCGTGGCCGACGCGCTCGGGCCGAACGTGACGCTCCGCCTCGACGCCAACCGGGCGTGGCGCTGGGACGACGCCCGCCGCTTCGCCGACGCCGTGCGCGGCGTCTCGCTCGGCTACGTCGAAGAGCCGCTGGCCGACCCGGCGCGGCTGCCCGACCTCGTGCGCGACACCGGATTGCCCGTCGCCCTCGACGAATCGCTGCAAGACCTCGCCCCCGACGATCTGGCGAGGCACGGGTACGCCGTGGCCGTCGTCCTCAAACCCGTCGTGCTCGGCGGCGTGCGTCGCGCGCTCGCGTGGGCCGACGCGGCGCGGGCGCTGGGGCTGGACGCCGTGGTGAGCGGCGCGTTCGAGAGCGGCGTCGGGACGCGCCACGCGCTCGCGCTGGCCGCGGCGCTCGGCGGCGGCCCCGCGGGCCTCGACCCGTACCGACGCCTCGCCGCCGACGTGCTCGCCCCGCGTCTCGGCCTCGGCGGGCCTGTGGCCGATGTGGCCGAGACGATGGCCTCCGCTGTCTTCTTGCCAGATCCGCGAACCGAGTTGCCGTAAAAAACGTCTCTACGCAATGCTGCTCTCTGCCGACGTGCTCGAACGCCGCGCCGCTTTTGCGGCCTACGCCCTCGACCGCGCGGGCGTGCACGGCGGCGACCGCGTGGCGATCCTCGGCGGGCCGTCGGCGGCGACGGTGGCGGCGCTCGTGGGCGCGTGGCGGCTCGGCGCGGTGGCTGTGCCGCTCGACGCGCGCGAACCGGCGTCGGCGCTCGCGCCCAAGCTGGCGGCGGTGCGGCCCCGGCTCGTCCTCTCGAACGGATCGCTGCCTCTGGAGGCGCTGCCGCCAGGCGCGACCGCCCTGCCGCTTCCGGAGGTTGGCGAAGCGCCGTTTCTGCCCGACGCGATGCCGGACGTCGCGCCCGCGCTGATCGTCTTCACGTCCGGCTCCACCGGAACGCCCAAGGCGGCGGTGTTGACGCACGGGGCGCTGCGCGCGAGCGCGCGGGGCGTGGCGACGCGGATGGGCTTCGGCCCGACGAGCGCGTGGCTGCTCGCGCTGCCGATGCACCACGTCGGCGGGGTGGGCGTGATCGTGCGGGCGCTGGAGGCGCGGGCGGTGCTCGTGCTGCCGGAAACGAACGACCTTGCGGCGATGCTCGCCGATCCGGCCGTGACGCACGCCTCGCTCGTCGGCACCCAGCTCTATCGCCTGCTCGATACGGATGCGCCTGGTTTGGAGACGAAGGCGCTGCTGCTCGGCGGAAGTGCCCTCGCGCCGTCGCTGCTCGACGCGGCAGACGCCCGCGGGCTGCGCGTGGCCACGAGCTACGGGTTGACCGAGATGGCGTCGACCGTGACGGCCACGACGCCCGGCGCGTCCCGCGACGTCCTCGCCACGAGCGGAAGCCTGCTCGACGGGCGCGACCTGCGCATCACCCCGGCGGGCGAAGTCGCCGTGCGCGGGCGAACCCGCTTCGACGGCTATGTGGACGGCGTCTACGCCGGGCCGCACGCGCTGCGCACGCCGTTCGACGAGGACGGCTGGTTCTTCACCGGCGACCTTGGGCATCTGGACGACGCCGGGCGGCTCGTGGTGACGGGCCGCCGCGACCTGATGTTCGTCTCCGGCGGCGAGAACGTCCACCCCGAAGCCATTGAACGGGCGCTGCTGTCGCTGCCGGGTGTGGTGCAAGCCATCGTCGTGCCCGCCTACGACGTGGAGTTCGGCCGCCGCGCCGTCGCGTTTGTGGAGACGAGCGACGGCTCCGACCCGTCGCCCCTCCGCGACGTGTTGCGGGAGCGGCTGCCGCGCCACCTCGTCCCCAAGGCCGTTCGTCCGCTTCCCTCCGCAACCGGCTTCAAGCCCAGCCGTGCCGCGCTGGCCCGGCACGTCGAAAACGAACCTCCGTAAGCCGTAGGGGGCGTTCGCGAACGCTTCCTACGGCTGGTCACCGCACCCGTTTGAGCCAGAAGCCGAGCACGTCGTCGGCGAACTCCGGCTCGGCCGAGCGGGCGAGCAGGTCCTTGGTGAGCGCTTCGAGCGGGTCAGGCGCTTCGCGGACGTGTTGCACCGCCTCCGCGAGACCGTGCTCGCCCACCATCTCGCCCGTAGCCAGCCGCTGCTCGATCAGGCCATCGGTGTAGGCAAAGAACGCCTGCTGCGGGCCAAGCTCGATGGTCGTGTCGGTGAACGTGGCGTCAGGGCTGAGGCCCAGAACGAGGTCGGAGTCGGCAACCAGCTGGCTTCCGTCCGGCCCGACGAGGAGGGGGCGGCAATGCCCGGCGTTGCAAACGGTGATGCGGTTGAGGTAGGCGTCCCAGCGGGCGAGCAGCAGGCTGGCGAAGGTCTCGCCCATCAGCTCGTCTTGGGTAAGGATCTGGTTGACGCGGCTCATCAGCCCCGCGGGCGAATGGGTCGTTCGCATGTGCGTATGGAGCGTGCCGCGCACATAGGCCAGAAACGAGAAGGCATAGAACTTGGCTTGCAAGCCCTTGCCCATCACATCGCCGAGGGTAAAGAAGTAAGTGCCGGGCGCAGCCTCGTTCCAGTCGAAAAAGTCACCGCCGCCTTGTTCGCGGGGCAGGTTGAAGAAGAAGCTGTGGTAGTCCGGCACCGCAGGCATCCGCTTGGGCATAAGCTTCTGCGAGAAATCCTGCGCCGTGAAGGCGTCGAGCTGGGTCTGGTAGACCTGCTGGCGTTCGAGCAGCCGGGCGATGCGGCTGAGCAGATGCTCGAGGTCGAAGGGCTTGGTGATGTAGTCGTCCACCCCGGTGCGTCGGCCCCGAGCGCGGCTGGACGCGTCGGTCTTGGCGGTGAGGAAGATGAACGGGATGACGCTGGTATCGGACTGCTTCTGCAAGGCCTCTTGCAGGGCGTAGCCGTCCATCTGCGGCATGATGATGTCCGAGACGATCAGGGCCGGACGCTCTTCGGCCACGGCGGCGAGCGCTTCGAGACCGTTGGCGGCCGTGCGCACGCGGTAGAGCCGCGAGAGGCGGTATTCGAGGAGTCGGCGCAGGGTGTGCTCGTCCTCCACGATCAAGATGGAGCGATCCTTCATGGGTTCAGAAGAGCACGTCGAGGAAGATGTCTTCGTCGGGGGCAGCCACGACGAAGACGAGGGTGTGGCTGGGCGGCAGGGAGGCTTGGACGTAGCGCAGGTCTTTTGAGCACGCGTGCAGTATGAGTAGCCCCATCCCGCGCTCCGGCAGCGCATGCAGCGCGTGTCGACGGGCATCGAGCGCCGCGTCGAGGTTGAAGCCCTCGGAGTTGTCCTCGATGCGGCATTCGACTTCGCCGCTGGGAAGCGACAAGACCTGGAGCGCCACAACGGGAGGCCCCGCGAAGCGGGCGTGCTGCACCAGGTTGGCCATCCATTCGTGTACGGCCAGTTTGAGCCGCAGCAACGTCAACGCATCGCCGGACACCGAGCCGCCCTCGGAGACGTCTTCGATCCACGCATCAAAGATGGCGTGCGTATCGTCGACGAGTCTCCGAAGGTCGGTGAAACGGTATTGGAGGGCAGTCATAGCACCTCGGGGTGTTTGGGCTTGCCTTCTGCCTGCCGGCGGAAGCGCACGCGAAAACACGAAAGCGGGTGCGCCCGGCCGGGCGAAGAGATGCGTTTAGCCAAGGGCTTCCTGAGCCTCTTCGACGGTGGCGAACTGGCGAAACACCTTGTAGGTGCGCGTCAACTGCACCACCACCTGCACCGGGCGGCTCACGCTGGCGAAGACCACCTGACCCGCCTGCGGCGTCACCTGCCGGTAGATCGAGAAGATCGTGCCGAGGCCTGTCGAATCGAGAACGCCGGTGTCGGTAAAGTCGAGGATAAAACTGTGCACGCCGCGCTCCGCCTGCTGTTGCTGGCAGCAGGCCTTGAATTCGGCGGCGTTGCTAAAATTGAGCGCCTTGCCGATACGGACAACGGCGACGCCGGGGCCGACGGGTTCAGCGACGAAGCTCATGGCAGCAAGTTGCATGGGCTGAAGGTGGGGCTGGGGCCTTGAAGCGCTATGCGTGGTACGCAAAGCAGGCCGGTGGGCAAAGATACGGTCTGCGTATCGGCTGCGGGCGAGCCGGCTTAATGCCACGCGACCAGCCCGTCGGTCGCTGCGACTCCTAAGGAAACCCGCTCACATAGCCTTGGGGCTTCGTACCTTCACCCGTCCTTACCCCTTCTTTCTTGTTCTTATGTACAAACGCTTGTTTGGCCTTGCCGTGGCCGTTCTCGTGGCTGTGCCGGTGTTCGCCCAGCCAGCCCAACTCGACACCGTCCGCGCCGGACGGTTCGACAACGGCAAGATGTGGACGTTCGACCAGCCGCCGGTAGCCTATTTCCAGCAGGAATACGGCTTTACGCCCGATGCGGCGTGGTTCGAAAAAGCCCGCCTTGGCGCTCTCCGCATCCCCGGATGCACCGCCTCGTTCGTCTCGCCCTACGGCCTTGTGATGACGAACCACCACTGCGGGCGCGGCCACGTCCAGCAACTTTCCGGAGCCGGCGAAGACCTCGTCCAGACCGGATTCATGGCGCGCAACCTCGCCGACGAGCGCAAGGCGTCGTCGATGTACGCCGACCAGCTCATCGCCATCGACGACGTCACCGCCGAGGTCGACGCTGCGCTTGCGGGCAAAACGGCGACCGCCGAGCGCGCCGCAGCACGGCAAGCGGCCTTCCAAGCCATCACCCAGCGGCTGCAAGGCCAGCATGGCGCAGGCCACGTCACGCAGGTGATCTCGCTGTACAACGGCTCGAAGTACTCCGCCTACACCTTCAAGCGCTACTCGGATGTGCGCCTCGTGATGGCCCCCGAACTCCAACTCGGCTACTTCGGCGGCGACCCCGACAACTTCACCTTCCCGCGCTACACCTTGGACATGACGTTCTTCCGGGTGTACGAGAACGACCAGCCGCTGCGCCCGCAACACTACTTCCGCTGGGCCACGAACGGCAGCCGTGAAGGCGATCCGGTGTTCGTCATCGGCAACCCCGGCTCGACGAACCGGCTCGAACCGATGAGCCTGCTCGACTGGCGACGCGACGTCCAAGAGAAGGAGACGCTGTCGTACCTGCGCGAGACGATGTCGGCGCTGTGGGCCGAGTACGAGCGCAGCCACAGCCCGGCGCTGCTGGAGCAGTACTTCGGCCTGTCCAACGGCGAGAAGCTCTACACCGGACGCATCAAGGGCCTCAACGACCCGTACCTGATGCAGCGTCGCCGCGTGGCCGAGGCGTCGTTCCGCGCCGCCAGCCCCGAAGGAGCCGTCGCCATCGACAGCCTCGCGGCGCTCCAAACGCGCAAGCGGGTGCACATGGCCGACTACCAGGCCTTTACGGGCTTCTCCGTCCCCAGCCCCAACACGTCGGCTACGCTCAGCCGCGCCGTCATCGTCGCGCTGCCCACGCTTTCGGCAGCGCAAAAGGCGCAAGCCCTCGCCCGCGTGCCGCGCCAGAGCGCCCAGCTCGACGAGGCGCTGATGACCGCCCGCATCCGACGCTTCCTCGCCGCCTACGAGGCCGGCGGTTTCCGCATCGAGGGCAGCACCGCCGAAACACCCGCCCAACTGGCCCACGAAATCGTGACGCAGTCGGTCTTTGCCGACTCGGCCCGTGCGGCGCAGGCCCTCGCCAGCGGCTCCGCGCCCGACGGCGACCTTGGCGCACGCTACGCGGCGCTCATCGTGCCTAAGCTCGTGGCCTACCAGACGGCGGCGACGGGCTTTGCCGCCCGCCAAACCGACCTCTTGGCTGATCTTGGCCGCGCCCGCTTCGCCGTGTACGGCTACAACGAGCCGCCCGACGCCACCTTCTCGCTCCGCATGGCGGACGGTCGTGTGACGGGCTACCCGTACAACGGCACCACCGCCCCCGCCTACACGACGTTCAACGGCCTGTTCGACCGCTACGCCTCGTTCAAGCTGCGGCGCGAAGGTGCGGGCGACTGGGATCTGCCCGAGCGGTGGCACAACCCGCCCGCGTCGTTCGACCGCAACACGCCGATGAACCTGGTGGCCACCACCGACATCATCGGCGGCAACTCGGGCAGCCCGATGCTCAACCGCAACCTCGAAGTCGTCGGCCTCGTCTTCGACGGCAACATCGAAAGCTTGCCCAGCTCGTTCATCTACGCTCCGGAGACGTACAACCGCGCCGTGGCCGTGGATGTGCGCGGCATGCTCGAAGCGCTCGACGACGTCTACAACGTCAACCGCATCGTGCACGAGCTCAAAAACGGGCAGTTTGTGACGACCGAGGCCGAGGCCACGCAGGCGCTTGGCGAGGGCCGCCCTGCTCCTGCGCGCCGCACCTCGCCGGTACGCCGGACGCCTCGTCCGCGCCGCTAAAGGCTCGCGGCGAACGAAATCAAGCCTCCGGCAGCTTCTGCGGCCGGAGGCTTGATCGTATTTGCGGATGCGCTCAACTGCCCCCGTTACGCTCAGAATCTCTGGAGCATTCCCCAAGCGTGGCTCGGCGACGGCGTTCCGTGCAGGCAGGCATTGGGGCCTAAACCCCCAGCACGCTTACGCCTCCAAAATGTAGAGGTCGGGCAGGTTGCGTGCCAGCTGCCCGTAGTCGAGGCCGTAGCCCAGCACGAACAGGTTGGGGATGGTGAAGCCAACGTAGTCCAGCGGCACATCCACCTGCCGCGCTCCGGGCTTGTCGAGCAGCGTGACGATCTTGACGCTCGCTGGGTTCATCTCTTCGATGGCCTCCAAGATGTATTGCATCGACTGGCCGGTGTCCACGATGTCTTCGACGATGATGACGTGGCGGCTTTCGAGTTTGGCGTCTACGCGCTTGAGCTCCGTCACCTGCCCGCTCGATACCTTGGCCGCGCCGTAGGAGGAGAGCTTGAAGAAGTCAACTTCGCAGTCGATGGTGAGCGCCCGCATCAGGTCGGCGATGAACAGGAACGAGCCGTTGAGGATGCCGACGAGGATGGGCACCTTGCCGGCGTATTCGTGGCTGATCTGCGCACCGATTTCGGCGATGCGGGCGTGGATTTCTTGGCGGGTGAGGTAGGGCACGAACCGCTCGCCCCGGCAGACGATGGATCCGTCGGCCGCGGGGGCGTACGGATGAAGCTCGGGGTCGTGCGAGGCGGCGGCGAAGGGCGCGGACATCGTCGTCGGGATGGTTGACTCAAAAATACGCCGTAGACGTTTGCGGTTCCGAGGAAAAGACGACGCGCACGCAAGGTTCGCCCACCGCAATGGCGCAGCCCCTCCCGATGCGCACACCCGGTAGCCATAGCGGCTCGCCGGACGCCGAGGTGACCACCGGCCATCCGTCCCGCTCCGACGACGGCACCTTGGCCCGCGTGAGCAATCCGCTGATGCGCGGAAGCTCCGAAGCTCCCAGCACGCTAAGGCGCTCGCCCGGCTGCCACGGGCGGATGGCGAGCGGAAACGCCAGTAGCGGCACATACGCGACGTGCGGGTCGCGCCCCGGATCGGCGGGCATGGGGAGGGGATCGCCGGCCTCGAACGTCCAGCGTCCATACGCAACGGTTTGGCGAGGCTGCACGACGACGGTGGCTTCGGAGGGGGATGCCGGTGGGGTAGCCACAAACCGCAGCGCGTCGCGCTCGCGCCACACCGTACCGTCGGGCCACACGACAGACCGGCCCGGCTGAGCATCGGTCAAGGCACGAAGCGCCTCCACCCGAGACCGTCGCAGGTCGACGTTGGGCAAAAACCGACGCAGCGCCTCGGCCAGCACAGCGTTCCGCTCGTCTGCCCCAAGCCCTTCCCACGCGCCAAGGGGCAGCCTGCCATCGGTCGCCGTCGGGGCCGCTTGGCGGCGATGGTCAACGAGCCGGGTGGCCACGGCGGCAACGTGCACCAGACGTTCGGTCGTTCCGGGGGCGAGGCATTCGAGAGCGGGGAGCAGGTCGTGGCGAACGGCGGCGCGGACGTACCGGCGGTCGCGGTTGGAGGCGTCTTCGCGCCACGCCCACCCCCGCGCCTCGGCGCAGGCGTGCACCTCGGCGCGTTGCACATGCAGCAACGGACGAACGAGCGCAATCCCCGGGAAACGCTGACGGTCGAGGTCGCGCCGGGGCCGCATTGCCGCCACGGCCGCCAGCGAAGCCGATCGTTGCAGCGCCAGCAGCACCGTCTCGGCCTGGTCGTCGGCATGGTGCGCCACGGCCACCGCCGCGAGGCCCCCCGCCGCGGCCGTCTCGCCGAAGAACGTGTAGCGGACGGCACGCGCCCACGCTTGGCGGTTGGCGGCGGGCGCGCCGGACGGCGGCACGCGGTGCACGTGCAACGGCACACCGAGACGGGCGCAGAGGTCGCGCACAAACGCCTCGTCGGCATCGCTGTCGGCCCCGCGCAGGCCGTAGTTGACGTGCGCGGCCTCTACGGCCATGCCCTCCGCGACAAGACGATGCAGCAGCGTCACCGAATCGCGCCCGCCCGAAACGCCCACCAGCAACGGCACGTCGGACGGGTGGAGGTCGAGCGGAAGATCGGGCGGCGGCATTCCGCTACGATACGTCAGCCCGTGCTGGAAGCGCGCATCGCGGCGGTGTAATCGGCCCCCAGGCGCGTGCTTGGGGCCTTCAGTGCCGTATGCCCCCATCGCCGGAAGCGGTCGTAGACGACGGGACAAAGCGGGGCAGGGCGCTCGCCCATGGCATCCCGTTTGGGCGAGATCAATCGAGGCCGCGATAGGGCCAAGACGTGCACCGCCGCACCCAGAGGCCGCAGCGATGGGAGAGCTGGCCGGAGGTGGTCGGGGCCGGTCTGCGCCGAAGGGTGCACAGAGCGGCGCACGACACGGCCGAGGCCTCGACCGTTCACCCGCCGTACTGGTCGGGGAGGTCGTTTTCGTAGAGCACCACATCGCCCGGACGCAGCCACGATGCAATCCGCTCGCGGGCGTCGTAGAGGTTTTTCGCCCGGATGATCTGGTCTTCCGGATACGATGCGTCGCGCAGGCCCGCGTGGATGGCCTCGCCGTTGACCTCGCCGACGATCACGGCCAAATCGGCGTTCGCGGCGATGTGCCGCCCAAACGTGCGGTTTTCTTCGACTTGCCGCTCGCCCAGCTCCACCATTCCGGGCGTCACAATCACCCGGCGGCCCGTCCGGAACTGGCCGAGCACGTCCACCGCCGACTTCGCGCCCACGGGGTTGGAGTTGAACGCATCGTCCAGAATCAAGAGGCCGTTTTCTTCGCGCAGCGCCAGCCGGTGTGCCACGGGTTGGATGCGCCGCGCCGCCTCGGCCATCGCCCGGAGGCGGATGCCAAACACCCGCCCCACGGCCACGCCGAGCAGCAGGTTGAGCGCGTTGTGGCTGCCGAGGAGCTTCGTCGTGAACACCGCCTCCGCGCCCGTTTCGTCGCGCACCGTCATCGACATGCCGTCGGGGCCGTAGCGCACGTCGCGCCCGGTGACGTCGCCCGTGTCGCCGAGCGACACGCGGAGCGTCTGGCCCTGCACGCCCGCCATCGCGGACACGCGCGGGTCGTCGCCGTTGAGCACCGCCGCGCCGCCGGGCTTCATCTCGCGGAGCAGGCTGCCCTTTTCTTCGGCGATGGCCTCGATGCTGCCCATCGTTTCGAGGTGCGCCACGCCGACGCTCGTCACCACCGCCACGTCGGGCCGGACGATCTCGCACAGCTCCTTGATGTCGCCCGGATACCGCATGCCCATCTCCAACACGAGCACCTGGTGCTCGGGCCGCAGCTGGTTGTTGACGACGATCGAGATGCCCATCGGCGTGTTGTACGATCCGGGCGTGGCGAGTACGTTGTAGCGCTGCCCCAGCAGTTCGGCGAGGATGAACTTGACGCTCGTCTTGCCGTAGCTGCCGGTGATGGCGACGACCCGCAGGTCGGGGCGGGCGGCCACCTTGTCGCGGGCCTGCTGCTTGAACCCCTCTTGGATGCGCCCCTCGACGGGCTTCATCACCTGTCCGGCCAGCAGCACCCAAAACGGCGCAAACAGGTCGGCCACGAACCAACCTTTCAGGTAGACGATCCACGCCGCCGCGCGCCCGGCCTCGCCGCGCCCGGCCCCGAGCAGCCGCGCCCCGAAGCCGCCGAAGGCCGCGTCGAGCGCGAAGGCGAGCACGACGAGCGCCAGCACGACCGCCGTGGCGAGCCGCAGGCGCTTCATCCGATCCGTCCACGCCAGCGGCTTCTTGACCGGCACGCTGCGGTAGAGCTTCCACGAGGCGAACGCGACGGGCCAGCCCGCGAGCGCCGCGAACGCGCCCAGCCGCGGCCAGCCCGCGAACGCCAGCAGCGACCCGACGAGCAACAACGCCGCGCCCACGAGGTGCGACGTGCGGACGACGTGCGTGCGCAGCCGCGCCATCACCCACGCCCGGTACTCGTTGGGCTTGTAGCCCTCGAGTTGGTAGAGATGCAGGAAAAACCGCGTGCGCCGCACGAGCCGCGACGCGGCAAACACGGTGGCGACGACGCCGAGGAAGGCAAAAAGCAGATTCAAAGTCCGAAGAGCGATGTAGAGACGTCCCCTCGGGGCGTCTCTCCCAGCAAGGCGAAACGGTGCAAGATCGGGCAAATCGACGCCGGGGCGGGACGCGTCGCGCCGAATTCAACCGTTCGGCAGCCCCCGGCCCCGCATCGAATCAGATCGTCCCCTCCAATCCGAGGAAATGGCGCGTGGCGGCGGCGAACACGTCCATCCGATCCAGATAGCCGTAGTGTCCCGCGCCGTCGAGCACGACGAGGCCCGCGTCCGGGATCTCGCGCACGAGCGTATCGACCTGATGGCGCGACACCGCCGTGTCGCCGTCGCCCCAAAGCACGAGCACGGGCACGCGGATGGTGCTCAGCCGGTCGTCGACGTGAAAACCGACGGTTTTGACGAACGTCTCGCGCATCACGCCTTGGAGCGCGTTGTAGTCCGACGAGCCGAGCCGCTGCCAGAGGTAGGTGTGGCGCAGCCAGTCGAGCGCCTCGTCCTTGATCCGTCCGTCGGGCAGGAGATTGAACGGTGCGCGGAGCGTTTTGGCGAGGGCGCGTTTGCGGCGCACCTCCGCCGACGGGATCGGCGCGACGCCCGACGGGCTGACCAGCACGAGCTTCGAGAACCACCCGGCGAGATCCTCCGAGGCGGCCATGTGCAGGAGGATACGTCCGCCGTTGCTGTGGCCGATCGCAGGCATCGGCGCGTCGAGGCCGTGGGCGTCGAGGTAGCGGGCCACGAGTGCCGCGTATTCGGGCACGCCCCACGGTTCGGCGGGCGGCGGGGTGAGGCCGTGACCGGGAAGGTCGAGCGTGTGAACGCGGAAACCGTCGGATACGGCGTTTGCGGCGGGAGCCATGAGCGCTGCCGACGATCCCCAGCCGTGGAGGGCGAGCAGCGGCGGCGCGTCTTCCGGCCCGCTAACCACAGCGTGAAGGCGTTCGAGCGGAAAGGCCACAGCGTGAAGGCGTTCGAGCGGAAAGGCCTCGGCGCGGGCGACAACGTCGGGGACGAGCGTGGCAGGAGCTGGCATGCAGAAGGAATAAAGCCGCGTTTAACGAAGCTCCCAAGTGGGCTGATGAACGATTCGGGAACCCGTTGCACGGGCGAGCCGTTCCAGCACGCCGAACCGCAGCGGAAGCGCCCTAAGGTCTGCCGTGTGCTGCCCCGCGTGTTCGTCTCACTCTGCCCCGCAGCGGCCCGCGCTCGACCGGAGCGCCGCATGCCCTGCTTGGTGGGGTTTCCCTCATCCCCGCGTGCGCCTTGGCGGTTGCATCCCGCCCCGTCTTTCGCGCAGATGCGCCGCACGCCTGTTCTCCTAACGCCCTCTCGTGGCGTCTATGCAAGAGACCTCTTTTACCGGCATCCTCGAACTGATCGGGGGCAAGTCCTTTGGTTTTGCCCGTGCCTTTCAGAGCGACATCCCCAAAGGCCCCGCCGACCCGTTCGTGTCGCAAGCGCTCGTTCAAAAGCACCGCCTCCGCGACGGCGTCGTGTTTGAAGGCACGGTTGGCCCCGGGCGCAAAGGCGCACCGGAAATCAAACGCATCGAGCGGGTGATGGGCATGAACCCCGCCGATTGGGCGCGGCTCAAACCTTTTGACAGCGGACGCACCGTCTACCCGTACGAACGCTTCGACCTCGTGCGCGGCCCGCAAGACGTGACGCTCCGCGTGCTCGATCTCGCCGTGCCGTTGGGCAAAGGGCAGCGCACGCTCATCGTCGCTCCGCCCCGCGCAGGCAAAACGATCCTGCTCAAATCCATCGCCGAAGGGTTGCAGCAAAACCATCCGGACGTGGATCTGCTGTGCCTGTTGGTGGACGAGCGCCCAGAAGAAGTGACCGACTTCAAGCGCACCACCGAGGCTACGGTGTTCGCCTCGTCGTCGGATCGCGAAGAGGACAATCACGTCCGCGTGGCCACGATGGCGCACGAGTTCGCCCGGCGGCTGGTGGAGCAGAAGCGCGACGTCGTGCTGCTCGTCGATTCGCTCACCCGGCTGGGGCGCACCTTCAACCTCTACCTCGAAGGCTCTGGGCGGACGATCTCCGGCGGCCTCGACGTGCGGGCGATGACGGTGCCGCGCAAGATTTTCGGCTCGGCCCGCAAGATCGAAGGCGGCGGCAGCCTCACAATCATCGCCACCGCGCTGGTCGAGACGGGCAGCCGGATGGACGAGGTCATCTTCGAGGAGTTCAAGGGCACGGGCAACGCCGAAATCGTGCTGGACCGCGAACTGGCGCAGAAACGCCTCTTCCCGGCCATCAACCTGCGGAAGTCCGGTACGCGCAACGAAGAACTGCTGCTTGGCGACCGCGTCGACCAGCAGCACCGGCTGATGCGCCTCTTGAACCAGCGCAACCCCGTGGACAGCCTGACGGCGCTGATCCGGCACGTCCAGACCAGTCCGTCCAACGACGCGCTCCTCGACGGCCTCGTGCCCAAACGCGACCGCGTGCCCGAGTTCGAGCTGTAAACCAGCCTCGGCTTTCCCGTGTCGGTTGAACAAGCCCCCTTGTTTCCGATGTGGAAAGCCGTCGTCTTCCTGGTTGCAGCCGCGCCCGCTACGGCGCAAACGCGCAACGCCTTGTCGGACGTGGCCCAGGTGTACGCCCGCTTGAACGCGCTGACGTCGGTCAAGGCCGACCAAACCGTTGAACTGAACTACGCCTCCGAGGGCTATCATCGGGTCATTGCGTCGCAAGGACGGCTCGACTTCGACGCCTCGGTGCCTCTGGGCGCACGGTTTCGGTTCGAGTCGCCGCAGGTGGTTTACGGCTCCGACGGAACGGGCACGTTTCTCTACGACAAGGTCGCCAACACGCTCGACAGCGCCTCGCACCCTACCTCGGATCGTCTATCCGGTGCGTTTTTGAGTGGCTCGCTGTACGCCTTGCGCCGGGGCCTTGCCGCCCTCGCCGCCAGCGACTCTGCAACGGTGACGCGCCCGCCCGCCGCCACGCCCGGCACCTTCCGCCTGCGCGTGCGCGTGCGCGGCCTTGCCTTGGGGGCGGACGGGGAGATCAGCCGCATCCAGCCGGGATTTCGCAGCACCTATATTTTGGACGTCGACGAAACGTCGGGGCTGCCCCGCACGGTGACGCGGCAACTCGACAACGGCGACTTCGCGCGCACGACGTTTGCCAACCTCCAGACGTCCCTTCCGCCCGTACCGCCCGGCTTCTGGTCGTTCGCCGATCTGGTCAACGCCGACACCCGCCCGCCGCAGAGCGGCCCATCGACGCCGCTGGTTGAGTTGGGGGCTGCCGCGCCGTCGTGGACGCTCCCCGTCTACGGCTCCTCACGGCGCACCACGCTCGCCGCGTTGCGCGGCCGCCCGGCGCTGCTCGTGTTCTGGACGGCGCATTGCGGCTACTCCATCGCGGCCATGCCCGTCCTTCGCGCGTTCCAGCGTGCCCATCCGCGCATCCAAACGGTGCTGGTCAACGTGAACGACACGCCCGAAACCATCCGGCTGTTCGTCCGCAACAACCGTCCGCCGGGGCGCATCGTCTGGAACGCCCGCGCGGTGTCGGCGGCGTACGGCATTCCGGGATTTCCCACCGCGATTGTGGTCGATGCTCGCGGAACGGTGGTGTATGCCGGAGACGTGAACGCGGACGCACTTTCGGCAGCCGTGGCTGCGCTGCGCACACACCGCTGAGCGGCGGTTGTATAGGGGGGTGAGATAAATGGGGCTTGGGATTGCGAGAAATCAAGCCCTGTAGCGCGGTTCGTGCGGACGTAACGTGCGTCGGTGTGCGCGTGTTCGAGGGGCTTGTGATCGTTCAACCTCACACGTCTGCCCGGTAGCGCTCGCCGTCCACGATCAGATCGGCGGTGTCGGCCTTGGTGAGCAGAACGGTGTGGCCTTCCTCCGCCAACCGTCCCGCCAGTTCGCGCAGGCGCATCATCCGCTTGTATTCGCGGGTGCGTCGATCCGTGCCGAGGGCGTCGAACCAGCTGCGGTGTAGGGCCACGTAGCCCCGGTCGTTGGTGGCGGCATCGAAGATCTGTTCGTAGCCTTTGCCCTCCAGCTGCATTTGGGCGCGGAGCCGATCCACACGCCCGGCCTCGGCAAACACGACGAGGCGGCGCGTCCCCATCGCGTTGAGCGGCAGCACCGACGGCGGCACGTCCGGGCAGACGCGGGCGGCGAGATCGGCGTCCCACGACGGATCGACGGGCAGCCAGCTGTGGATGCAGTTCCAGCCGCCCCGGTAGGTGAGCACCGGCTCCAACATTCCGTTCTCCATCTGCTCAATCTGGCCGCGCTTGAAGACGCGGTCGCGGTGGATGCGGCAAAACGCCCGCGTGTTGCGCTGGAGCGGGCCGTAGTAGTGGAAGTGATCCAGCCCGGCGCGGTCGCTGACGGCGTTCCGGTACTGCTGGTTGTAGGCTCCGAGTGCGGCTTGGGTTTGGACGCGAGCCTTGCGTTCGCTCGTGCCTGCGAGCCGCCCGATTTCGTCACGCAGGGCGTCTCGGTCGATGGAGCCGGAGCGGATGGCGTCCTCGAGGGCGCGGATGGTGGCCACGCGGAGGTCGGCGTTGATGTCGGTCATGCCCTGCTCGAACACGTCGGTGAGCTGGGCCACAGCTTCGGCGCGGCGGACGGCGTCGCGGAGGCCGGTGAGGTCGAGGCCCTGCCCACTGTAGAAGGCGTCGGTTTCGCGGATGAGCGTGTCGAGGCGCTCGGCGAGGTCGGACTTGAACGCGCCCGACCATTCGGGGTAGACGCGGTCGAGGGCATCGCGGACGATGCGCTCCACGTCCAGCCCAGCCAGCTCGTCGGGCGTGTAGGCGTCGAGGATCGAGAGCACGGCGTCGGTAACGGCCCGGCGCATCGCCTCCGACGCGGTGCGGGGCGTGCGCAGCCCGGCGAGGATGTCGGACACACGCTCCTCGAGGCGCTCGATGTCAGCGAGGATCGGCATCGCGGTTGATCTTCTCGGTGGTGGTGAAGACGTGGCGGCAACGCTCGGAGCGACACACGCGGGTACGGACGATGAACGACACGTAGTTGGTGGTGCGGGCCACGTAGGTGCCAGCGCCGCACTTCTCGCACTCGATGCCGGTGCGCTCGATGCGTGGGCCGTCGTCCGGGAAGAGGCTGTGCTGGCTCATAAAAGCACGGGTGCCCCGGCGGTCGAAACCGCCGAGGCGTGGGTGGTGGTCAATCGTCAAGTCGGCGAATGATGCCCTCGAACTCGAACCCCTCCGGGATCAACCGTTCGAGGTGTTGGCTAAGTCCCAGTTCTTGATCTCCGAACGTCAGGCCCTCTTTGGATGCCAGCGTTTCTTTCAGGTCTGCGGCGAAGGCGCAGGCGTGGATTTGGGCCTCGGATGCCTCCTCGAACGTGAAGGCGCTGTGGGCCACCGGCTCCCCCTCGTCGTCGCAGATCGCCCACGTGTAGAAGGGATCCAAGGCATCGTGCTTGACGGTGATGATGTCGATGAACATAGCTCAGCTGGTGGGAAGGGCGTGAAGGGTGGCGGTGGGTTGGCCGTTGGTCTTTTGGTTGAGGCGGCGCATCGACTCGGCCACGGCGTCGGTATGCGGGCCTTTGCCGCCGATGGCGTCCTTGACGGACGACTTGGACAGCCCGCCCGCCGCTCCGCCGATCTCGGCGAGGGTGACGCCCCGATCCTTCAGCTGCTCGTACACCTCGCCGAGATCTGGCTCTACGATCCGGTCGTCGAGGCGGTCGTATCCGGCGAGACGGGCCTCGGTCAGTCCAGCCTCGACGGCCTTGTCCATCTCGACTGGGACGACGTGCTTGGTGGCAAGCCGGTCGCGGGTGGGCGCGTCGATGATGTCGCCGTAGCGGGCGGCAAGGTAGGCCACGCGCTCGGTGAACGTCATCCAGCCCTCGCGCTCGTCGAGGTGCAGGCGGGTCAGGCGGGTGAGCAGGTCGCGCCGCTTCTCCAGCTTGGTGTCGAGCGATGGCCAGCCCAGCAGCAGCACCGACAGCAGCGGGCGATGGCCGAGGAAGTCCTTCTCCCGGAGCCGCTTGAGGCTGTCGAGCGCGGCAAGGTCGAGGCGATGGGCATCCTCGATCACGAGGCAGGTGTGGCGGCTGTCCTGCACGAGGCCGATGCCGAGCAGCTTCTCGATCTGCCGAGCGCGGGCCTCGGCAGAGCGGCGCACCTGTTCGTGCTCGCCGCACAGGTCGGTGGCGAGCGCTTGCATGATCGAACCGCCCTTGAGCAGCCCGGCCTCGTCGCGCACGTCTGAGAAGAGCACCTTCACGCCCTTGTCGGCGGCGAGCGAGGCTTTGACGCGCTGGAGGAGGTGGGTTTTGCCCGAGCCGTAGGGGGCGATGATGGCGAGCATCTCGTTGTCGAGGATGGCCTCGCGGATCATCGTCTCGAACGATTGGGTGGTAGGCGACGAGAACTCGCCCAGTCGGCGGATGCCGAAGTACTTGCGGGTGCTGAGGTCAAGCATTGATGGGGTGGGTTTGAGGGGGCGGCGCGGGTTCCAGCCGCGTCGCCCCCGTGGTTTAGAGGTAGGAGAACTCGATGCGGTTGACCGGATCGACGACCAAAACGCCTCGATGCGACTGGAGGAAGAAGGCCACGAACTGCCGGGGCGTCATCTCCGGAAAGCCCTCTTTCCGGCACTCCTCAGCGCCGTAGCCGGGGTCGGCGAGCATCCTGCTAAACCGCTCTGGGCGGTTGCTCTCGATGCGAATCTGCCGAATGACCTTGACACGCTCGCCCTTCTTGAGGCCCATGGCCTTCTCGACGGCGTTGACGATGTCGCCCTTCTTGAGGTGCGCCCAGCCGGTGCGACGCGTGACGGTCTTGGTGCCAGCACGCACCTGCTCGGTGGTGAGGCTGAAGCTCATATTGCGGGGCATTGCGATGGGGTTTAGGAGGCGCGGCGGAGGGGCGTCCGCTGGGCGCGGTGGTGGGTGAGGATGGCCCCGCACACCTGCTCCACGTCGGCGCGGGCGATGCGGGCTTGGCTGAGGAGCGGGTCGAGCACGTGGGCGAAGTCGGCGACGCGGAGGCGTTCGGAGGCGAGCAGCCGCCCGGCAAGGGCGCGGGCGGCGTGCTGGGCGAGCAGGCCCTCGCTGGCCTCGACGTGGGCGAACGGCCCGGACGGTTCGACGCGCTCCGGACGGGCGGGCAGCGTCTTGGGGCGTCCGGCCTTCCGGGCCTCGGCTTTGGCTTTGGCGCGGTCGGCGGCGAGGTCGCGCTCGATCTGCTCGCGGAGCGTCGGCGCGGCGTGGGTGCGGTACTCGCCGACGCCATTGGCCGTCCACGGGGCAAGGCGAAACGGCTCGGCAAAGCGGTCGAGCAGCTCGCCGACAACCGCGCCCTCGGCGTTGCGCAGCACGCGGATGGTGGCCCCGATGGTTGGCACGCGGTCTTTGCTACCGACGTACTGCGGCACGGCGAAGCGCTCGCCGCCGAGGGTGACGCAGCCGTAGGCATCGACGCGGCGCGTTTCGACGCGGCAGGCGAGCGTGAACACGCTGCTGTCGAACTCTCGGGGCGTGTGGACGCGCAGCGAGGCGCGGTACACCTCCTCACGGGTGCGTCCGGGGTGCTGCGGGTGGCGGCGCTGGCCGTAGGCGTGGGCGAACTCGGCAAGGCGTTCGTTCAGTTCGTCCAGCGGCAGGCGTGCGCCCTTGCCGAGCGTCTCGAAGAGCGCGGCCTCGAACGACTGCCAGAGGTAGCGGAAGCGCCGCTCCACCGCGCCCTGCGCTTCCTTGGCCTGCGCCTCGCGGGCGTCCACACCGAGCGCCTGCATGGCGACCTTGAACGGCCCCGACTTGCCAAGGCTGCCCCGGTCGGTCTGGAGAATCTCCGGGACGTAGCGGAGCGGGTGGCCGTCGTCGGGGCGCGTCCAGACGTGGTCGAGGTGTTCGAGGCCGAGGAGGATGCTTTCCCCTGATGCCGGGTAGATGCGGGCGACGAACAGGCCGGAGTAGCGATCCACGTAGAGGACGATCCACGTGCGGAGCTTCTTGTTGTTGGCTTTGTAGCTCATCTCCTCGACCCGCGCCTCGACCGTCCACGCGCCGTTCTCCAGCCCGACGAGTTGGAAGTGCTTGGAGCGGGAGAAGTCGAGCAGGCAAAACTCGTTGGCGTGGTCGGCCTCAAACGACCGAAACGTGCGCGTCTCGCGGAGGCCGAGTTTGCGGAGCCGGGTGTCGGCGTGCGAGCGCGACGGCAGGCCCTCGACGCCTTCGGCGGCAAGGTCGGCGAGCACCTGCTCGGTGGTGAGTTCGCGCCCGTACCCTTCCTTGGCGCTCTTGACCTTCCGGCGGGCGATCTCGTGGATGATGTCGTCGGCGATGCGGCTTTTGCGTTCGCCGCCGGACTTGACGCGCCCGCGCAGCTTTTGCAGCTGGCGGTGGAGCGTAGACGGGGCCACGCCCAGCGCCTCGGCGTGGCGCTTGATCAGATCCGTCTTGCCCCGGTGCGGGCAGGCCCGGCGCTGTTCCTCGATGTCGAGCAGAATGGCCTCGTCGATCATGCTTGCGTGCGCTTCCACGTGAGGGTGCGGCGCAGCCCCGTGATGAGGGACGTGGCGCTCCGGCGGGTGAGTTGGGCGATGGGCGTGGCCTCGCCGAGTTGGCGGGCGACGAATGCAGCGAGGCGGTCGGTGCCGATCCAGCCGAGGTCGGATTCCAGCCGGGCGATTTCGTCCACCTGATCCTGCGTCGCGGTGTCGCGCTGGTCTCCGGCGCGGCCCTGCCCGTCGTAGGCGCGGCGCTTGGGCGGGATGCCGGTGTTGAGCGCGACGATGAGCCGCCTCGCCTCCCGCTCGGTGAGGTCGTGCGTGGCGGGGCGCTCCGGGTCGGCCCACTGCTTGCCGGGAAGCGACGACGCGAGGAAGCCTCGGTACAGGTCGTCGTCCCCGGCGAAGCGGCGGGCGGCGGCGGCGCGGAGCGCCTTGACAGTGGCGGCGGGAAGGGCCATCATGCGGCGTCGGTGAGCAGGGCCGAAGCGTCGCGGATGAGGCGGAGAGCCTTGCCTACGGCGGGGCGCTGGTCTTCGCGCTCGCGGGCGACTCGGATCTCGGCGAGCATCAGTTCGACGGTCTTGCTGGGCAGGTTGACGGTCATGCCTTCGGTGCAGGCGGTTTCGACGCGAGCGAGTTGGGCATCGGTGAGGAGTTGGACGAGCATGGAGGCAAGGGTTTAGTCGTTGGCGAGGTCGTTGAGGGCGTTGTGGATCACCTCGGCTTCGTCTTCCGGCTCGTCGTTGCCGATCTGGCCGAGGTACTGGACGAAATCGTCCCAATGGTCCGTGATGAAGTCCGAGAGGATGCGGGCTTGGTAATCGTGCAGCTGCTGCATGGGAGCGATGGGGTTTAGACGCGCTGTTCGCGCAGGTGGAAGAAGCCTTGCAGGTCGTCCTCCTGCTCCATCAGCAGGCGGGCGTAGTGCGAGGTGAGGTTGTTGTTGAGCTTGAAGTCGTCGCCGGTGGTGTCGAGCGCGTGGTCGAAGCGCATGGCCTCGAACAGGCCCCGGATGCTGTAGTGGGTGGTGCCCGCCTCGATCAGCAGCCGCGCCCGGCGCACCAGCTCGTCGTACGCGTGCGGGTTGTCGGCGTGGAAGCGCTCGAAGCGTTCGCGGAGACGTTCCGGCTCGGTGACGCGCTCGCGGTCGAAGAGCGTGGGCGTGTGGTCGGTGGGGCGGTAGAGGCGTTCCATAGGTCAGTCGATGGTTTCCCAAAGGGCGCTGGACATCTGCTGGCGGATGCCTGCGATCGACTCTCCGGCCACGTCCACCAGCGCGAGCGCGTCGCGGCGCAGCGACTCCGGATCGTCCGGGCCAATGCCTGCCTGCTGGAGCAGGTCGGCGAAGCGCCCGTACGCTTTGCGGGCGTCGGCGAGGAGCGACCGTTTCTCCTCCATCTTGGCAGCCTGCGCCCCGTAGAGGCGTTCGAGGGCCTTGCCGGTGGCGTACTGTTCCTGCGCCGTCTCCTGCGCCTTGGCGAGGGCGTCGCGTTCGGCCTTGGTCTTGGCGACTTCCTCCTCGAGGGCGTGGAGCCGCTCGCGCATCGCCTTCTTCTGGTCGGCGAAGCTCTTGGTCATTTCCCGCGTGCCCATCTGCCGGATCTCCTCGAGCGGCACCTCGCGCCCGTCGGGCATCCTCACCAATCCCGTCGTGACGATGTCCTTGAAGCTGGAGCCGTCCGGGACGGTCGTGAGCGCGTGGAGCTTGGTGAGGCCGAGGCCCGCAAGCGTGTCGGCGCGTTCGGCCTCGTCGCCCGTGGTGGTGAGCAGGCGCGGCTCGCCCTGCCACGTGTCCGGCAGCAGACCCCGGAACTGGTCGGCCACGGCGCGAAGACTTCGGGCGTGGCGGTCGGTCATGTCGAGTTCGACCTCGCAGAACTCCCGCCACGTGGTGTAGCCGAGGTCGAGGTAGAGCCGGTCGTCGTGCAGCTGGGCCACGGCGACCGCCTGCACGAGCAGCCCGACTTTGGCGCGTTGCAGCAGCTGGGCGGCGGTGCTGCGGCGTTCGGGGGTGGACTCGACCCACGCGCCTGCGTCGCCGTCGTACATCTGCCGGGCGGGCGTGACGGGGCGGACGGTAACAGGCAAGAGCGTGGCGTCGGCGGTGGGCGCGGCGACCGGCTCGGTCTCGACGGCCTCGACTTCGACCACGGCAGCGGCGGGGGCGGGCGTCGCGTCGGCGAACGGGAGCTTTGGCTCGATGCGGTCGATAAGGGCGTGCACCTCGTCGGGGGTGTCGAGGCTGTGGCGGCGCAGGGCGCTGTCGGTGACGAGAAAGCCGTCGAGGTCGTCGTACTCCAGCTCCCACCCGGCGGGCAGGGCGGAGCGGAGGGTGGCGAGGACGCGGGCGGAGGGCTTGGGCATAGGGCTTAGAGGTAGGGCGTGAGGTTCTTGATGGCACGGACGAGGTCGGGCGCGACTTCGCCGAGGCGGGTGGCGGCGCGGTACTGGACGTGGCCCTCGGGCTGGTTGAGCATCTTCCGCCACGCCTCGGCCACCTCCTGCGCCCGGCGGCGGACGACGCCGGGGAAGACGACAGGCGACGGGCGACCCTGATCGTTGACGAACTCGGCCACCCAGCGCAGCAGCTCGCGGAGCGCGTCCTCGTCGAGGCCGACGACGCCGAGCATCTCCTCCCGCTCCATCGTGCCGCCGAGGTAGCGCAGCACGTCCGACACCGAGTACCGGCTGCCCGCGATGCACGGGATGCCGCCCCGGTCGTCGGGGTTGGACGTGATGAAGCCGGGCACGTGCTCGACGATGCGGGTGGGAACGAGGACTTTGCTCATAGCGGCGCGGCGGGCTGGTAGGCTTCGGAGAGGGCGGCGCGGATGGTTTCGTGGCTCAGTCCGTAGGCGTAGGCGATCTCGCGGTACGAGCAGCCGAGTTCGCGCCACGAGCGCCAGAGGATGACCTCGTCGTCGGTGCCGAGGAGCGGGTCGGGGTCTTCGTAGGAGAAGCAGCCGAGGGCTTCGCAGAGGCGGCGGTAGTGGCGCGGCGAGCAGCCGAGGCGGGCGGCGGCGAGGTCGGCGGGGAAGCCGATCCCGGCCATCTGGCGCACCTGCTCGCGGTCGAGGACGGGCGGGCGGCTCATGGGCGGCGGCGGTTGGCGAGGTAGTCGTCCCACGCCGTCAGCACGGTTAGCGCGAGCGCCGCGATGAGGGCGGCGACGAACGTGATGACGAGCATCTGGAGCATGAAGTCGAGGAAGCCGGGCAGGGTCATGGCAGGCGGGACGAGCGTTTGCGCCAGAGGTCGCGCACAGCGAGGGCGGCGACGCCGAAGGCGGCGGTGAGAAGCCAGCAGGCGAGGACGAGCGCGAGCACGTCGCGGGAGAAGAGGGCGTCGAGCATCGGCGTCAGGCGGGGAGGCGGTCGCGCTCGGCCTCGAGGTCGGCGAGGGCGTCGCGGAGCTGGGCGATGCACCCGTCCATGTCGGCTCGGGCGAGACCCGTGTGGGCGGTGTCGATCCCGGCGAGGGCCTTGACGGCGGCGACGATCTCGTCCTTGCAGCAGCCGTCGGCGTTGCCGTGGGCGCGGCGCACGAGCGCGTGCGAGGAGCCGAAGAAGGCTTCGGCGAGGCGCGTTTCGCCCTGCTCGGAGAGCCAGCGGGACAGCTTTTCGGCCTTCTCCACGTTCAGGGACGCCGGGTTGCGTTCGTCGGCGACGTTGTAGAGGTGGCGGTCGGAGCACTCGGCCACGGCAGCCATCTCGCGGTAGGTGAAGCGCCCGTCGTGTCCGATGCGGTTCAGGGCGCGTGCGAAAGCGGAAGTCATTTCGAGTTGATGGAAGAGTAGAAGGTGTCGGTACTTGGAGTCGTTCAGCCCCCGATGCCGATGCCGCCCCGACCAAGCCCCGCCGCCGATGCTCGACCGCGAAGCCCGCCGGGGCGGCTTTAGGCCGCGAGCGCCTCGCGCCTGCGCAGGGCCGAGGCCGGGACGAGGGTGATGACCACGAGCGGGAGGCCGCGCTCGTCGGCGTGCTTCAGCCCGGCGTCGCGGGCCTCCGTGGAGGTGCTGTAGAGGCGGTCGCAGAAGGCGAGGAGGTCGGCCCCCCGCGTGATCTGCCAGCCCCATTGCGGAAGCCCGCCGGGGTGGCTGACCACGTCGAGGCGGCACGGCGGCGCAAGGGGCGTGGGCGCGACCGTGGCGCGGAGCGTCGTGAGGCGGGCGGCGATGTCGGCGAGGCCCGCCGCGTCGAAGCGTTCGACCTGCGGGGCGGAGAGGCTCGCGTCGAGCAGGCGGGTGAGCGCCGCGTCAAGGTCGCGGGCGAGGGCGAGCGTGTTGGCGTCGGACATGGCGATTAGGCAGGTTTGATGGTGGAGCCTTGGGCGCGGCGGCGGCGGTTGGCAGCCGAGCGCGACTCGTCGGCCGGCGGGGCGGGCGGAGGTGTAGCCGCGCCGTCGCCGGAGGTCGCGGCGGGCGGGAGCAGCTGCGCCGCGTCGGTGAGGCGGTGGGCGGCGAGGCACGCACTGCCCGCGCCGAGCGTTGGGAAGACGAGCAGTACGTCCGGGAGGCTGCTGTGCAGGTGCGGGCGCACGTCGCAGGCCCACACCCAGCAGCCGATGAAGGGGCGGAGGGCCTCGCCCCAGTAGGGCGCGGTGTCGCTGTTGAATGGCCCCTTGAAGCAGATGCCTGCCGGGGTGACGAGGTAGGGTTTGAAGGTGAAGTCCATAGCAGTTAGGCGGCTTGGGCTGTGGGGTGGATGGGGATAGGGTGCAGGCCCGCTTCCTCGGCGCGGCGCACTTTGCGCGTGCGGGCCTCCACGGCTTGCCGGACGAGCGTGGTGATGCGCACGTTGCCTGAGCGGAGCGCCTGCTGGATGGCTTGGCGGCTCACGCCTTCACGCCGTGCGACCTCGGCGAGGACGCCCCGGTAGGGGTTGCGGGTCAGGTCGAGTGGTTTGTTGGGCACCTCGGTTGACGTATCGTTGACGAACCGAGGGCCAAGATATCCAATAAATACTCAGACCTGAATGGCTTCTGAAAAAAAATCATCAGACCGCCTTCCCGGCTTTGATGTCCGGCTTCGGACTCTGGTAGATCGTCTGGAGTCCTCGAATCAGAGCGAATTTGCCCGAAAGGTCGGTATTTCCAGCCAGAAGGTGAGCGGCTACCTCAACGACGGCAACATTCCGGGCGCTGACGTGATCGCCAAAATATCGGAGGCATTTCCGAAAATCAGGATGGAGTGGCTATTGCGTGGGCAGGGTGAGATGGAGGTTGTCGCCCCTAAGCCACAAGAGAGCGAGAAAAAACATCTGCCTGCTAAACCCCTCGACCTCATCCCGGTCGTCTCGTACATGGAGGCCGGAATGATGACGGCCTACGAGGTAGACCGCTACGCCCACGAGGAGATGCGCCTCGACGTGAGCGAGATCGCCTCATCGGGCGACAAGCCGTTCGGTGTCGTTGTGCGTGGCGCGAGCATGGAGCCGTACTATTTCGACGGCGACGTGGTGCTGTTCAGTGCCTTCCGCAGCGCGACTGTTGGCGACGATGTGCTCGTCTACCTTCAGGAGTCGGGTGAATCCACGTTCAAGCGCCTCGACGCGATGCGCGAGCAGGGGAAAGGGTACAACCTGCGTCTACGCCCGCTAAACCCGCTCTACGACACGATGCACGTGCAGGTAGAGCGCGGGAAAGACCAGATTTTCGTGGCGTTGGCCTCGTTTCGTAAGCTTGACCGTCGTCGTCGCCCCTCAATCCTTGACATTCGCCAGCCTTTATAGATCGGTGCGCTACATCTTCCTGCTCTTTCTTCTAGTCGCGGCTTTGCCTGCTCAGGGACAGCCGTCCGAGCAGGACATACGGGATTTCTTTGCTAACCCTTCGTGGCGGTCGCTGGCAATCGGCCCGAGAGTATTCGACTTGTTCTGGCAGAAAGATGACTTTGAAACGACTTCCCAGTTTAGGGCGAGGATGCAACGAGACATTGATTCTGTCTTGGGTCGTGGTGTAGCATTTAGGGTCGCAATCAGTAACACAGACCTTCAAGCTCGTTATGACTCAGACAGGAAAGGATATGTCATATCCAAGCCTTCTGTAAGAACAGATCTCAAGATCTACGGGGAAGGCATAAGCGGTTTTTCTACCAAATACTATATGAATTTGTTTGATGGAAATCCAGAAACGGGTGAGTATTTATCTCCTTCGACAGGAGACAGTATCAAGACAATAGATACTAGGTTGAAGGGTCTCGTCTTCTCCGACGGCCATTCTGCGATTTACAGGTCTTCGGACTTTGTGCCTGTGGCACTGGATGTGGCTCGGCGTGCGCGGCGCTCGGTTGCTCAGGCGCTTGTTTTCTCGACAGAGTCGGCGCGTGGCCTTTATGGTCGAAACGAGATTCTTCCGACGCGGACCTGGCACTACTACATAACCGAACGGGCATATCTGATCGAGGTGACTCCAATCGCCTTTGTCCTCTTCAACAGCGACACCGGCGAACTGATGGCCTTGGAAATGCTCCCACGCCAGTAAAGAAGCGCTACTAAACTGCGCACAACGCCGAGAACGGAAGTGACTTCCGCTTTACTCAACCAACGCGCATCCGTATTCCGTTTGATCTGGAAGCCCGTACGACACACAAAGCGTTCTGCGGTAGAACGCTTTACTCTACCAGCGTTTTCAAAGAACACGCCCCAGCGTGACGCGCACGTGCTCGGCGAGGTCGCGCTCCACGTCGCCCTTGATCGGGTCGAACTCGTCGTCGGTGAGGCCGATGAACTTGCGCAGCACGCGGCCCTTGCCCGCGCCCTGCCGGTTGTGGTAGTCGGCGATGGTCATGGCCTTCGCCTCGCTCGCCCCTTCGAGGTAGCCGTAGCGCATGAAGAGCGTGGCCCGTCCGTTCTCGGCCTCCGTGCGGGTGTCGGCGCGGGTGGCGCGGAGCATGTCGCCGGAGAAGAACAGGTCTACCCGGTCGATGCCGAGGCCCTTCTGCTCGCGGCGTTTCTTGTGGCTGGACGAGCGGTAGCGGGAGGCCCCCGGCGTACTGCCCTCCAAGAACTCGCCCCGCGCCGTGCGGCGCTTGACGATGCTGTCCACACGGGCGAGCACCCGGTCGGCGGCGAAGGTGCGGAGCGCGGCCTGCACCTGCGCGTCGAGGTTCTGCTCCAGCTTCTGGAGCACGTCGGACTTGCTGGCGGCCATCAGAGCGCGTCGGCGGCACCGTCGAGCCACCCGGCGATGCGGCGGAGCCAACCCGCAAGGGTGCGGGCGGCGGCGCGGCGCTTGGCGGGCGTGTTCACGGCGGGCGGGAGTTGGGGCTTGTCCATAGCAGGAGCAGGGTTTAGGAGGTAAGGCCGAAGTAGCGCGTCCAGCGGCGTACGATCCATTCGATGCGGTCGTCTTCGCTTTCGGACGTGGCGTCCTCGTCGCCGTCCCATTCGGCGAGGACTTCGAGGCGGTGGCATTCCAGCCGCGCCGCCTGCTGGACGAGCGCGGCAGCGAGGCACGGCGTGGCGGCTATGCCGAGCGCCAGCGCGGCGAAGGGCAGCATTCCGCCGTCCATCACGCGCTCGCGGAGGGTGCAGACCGGGCAGGCGCATTCGTCCTCGGGGCAGACCGTGTTCATTGCGTCAACCTCCCCCGAAGGGATCGAAGCGGGTAGAGGCCGGGCGCTGGAGCGTGTCGGCGTCGTCGGAGGGGGCGGAGCGTCCGTAGCGCTCGCGCCACTCGGCGAGCGAGAGCGGCACGCCAAGGCGGTGCGCGGTCTCGTCCACGCGCAGCTCGTGCGCCATGTCGGGCGCGGGACGCACGCGCCACTGGAGCGTGCAGAGGCGGCGGGAGAAGTTGAGGTCGAGCAGCGGCGCGAGCAGGCGGCGGTTGAGCAGCCACTCGCCCCGCGTGCAGAGCTTTTGCGCCACGTCGAGGCGGACGCCGTTGGCGGTGCGTGACGCCGCGAAACTGCCTGTGCTGCCCCGTGGCCCTTCGGTGAGGTTCTCGCCCTTGATGAGCTTCGCCTTGATGGCGGCCATCGTCTCGCCGAACTCCTTGTAGAGCGCCGTACCGTCGATCTTGCGCTCGACGATCTCGATCTGCGTCTTGGCCGTCTTGATGGCGCGGCTGTCCGACGAGAGGCCGAACACGGCCGCTTCGAGAAACTCCTTGTCGCGCTTGCCCCACCCGTCCAGCAGCGTGCCGACGATGGTGGGGATGCCGAGCACCTCGTTGTACGCCGCCCAATCCTCGACGTTGAACCACGAGTAGACGCCGAACCGCGCCGCCGCGAAGCCGCGCCCCATCCGGGTGAAGTCGATGTCCTCGCCGGTCTTGAGCTTCCGCGCCGTCATGAGCAGCACGGCCCCGCGCTCGTAGGCGTGGTACGGCTCGCGCCCGACGTGGAGCGTGGTGTACGGCTCGGCTCCGACGCGCTTCGCGTAGATCCACGAATCCGGCAGCAGCTCGTACGTGACCGGCGCTTGGTAGGTGGTGCCGTCCACGGAGAGCGCGTCCCACGTGAGGCTCGCCGCCCGCGCCCCGAAGTAGTGGGAGGCGAGCAGCTCCTCGGCCAGCGCCATCAGGTCGAGGTCGTCGAGGACGCGCTCTACCACCTCGACCTGCCGCATCGCCTCGTCGGACTCCTCGGTGGGGATCACCGTGATCGTGTCCTGCACGCAGGCCGAGAGCAGCGATTCGAGCGCCGGGCCGATCTCGTCGTCCATCGAGAGGAAGTGCTCGAAGATGGCGAACAGGTCGGCGGGCTTGCCCTGCTGGGCGCTGGTGCGGGCGGCGCGGAGCGCGGCGGGCGTCACGTCGCCGAGGGCGCGGCGCAGCGTGTTCGTCCGCTTGGCGGGCGGCTCGATGGTGATGCTTTGGAGGCTCTTGGAGCGGGCCATATCAGCGAACGACGTGGGCGAAGCGGCGGCGGGTGCCGAGGCTCTGGTACATGGGGCGGTCGGAGGCGGCGACGCGGCAGCGAGAGATGGCGGACTCCAGCGCGTCCGGGCCGTCCACGAAGCCGTCGGGGTAGGCGAGCAGCTGCGAGAACAGCACCTTGACGCCGGGCGGCGCGTCCTTGGGAAAGCGGATGCGGTTCTGCTGGGCGAGCGGCTGAAGGCTCTCAATCCGCGCCGCTTTGCTGCCCCGGTTGCTCTCCGCCGCGACGGGTAGCGGGTAGCCGTGGCGGGCCTCGGCGTCGGAGAAGTCGCGGCGTAGGCGATCCTCCTGCCCGAAGTCGTTTTCGTAGCCGCCGCGCTGGAGAGTGGGATGCTTCTCCACGAAGCCGTACATGGCGTCGATCATGTCCGGGACACCGCCTTGTTGGCTGAGCCACGCATCGACGACGTAGAAGGCGTGGCGGTCGGTGGCCACGACGACAACGGCCTTGTAGCACGCCGACGTGGAGCGCCCGAAGGCCGGGTCTGTCCACATGAACCAGCCGAGCGCATCGCCGTCCGGATCGTCCGGGAGCGCGTCGTAGGTGTGCTCGAACCACGCGGCCTTGAAGAACGTGCCTTCGCGCACGGGCCAGCCGTTCATCTCGCCCTCGTAGAGCGCGTCGCCCATCGTGGCCCGCATCTCGGCGTACCACGTGGCGGTGTAGCGTTCGGGCCAGAGGTAGCGTACGCTCCCGTCCTCCTGCACCGTGTCGGCGCGGTAGGCGTAGCACGACATCTGCGCCTCAGCAGGCTCCTCCTCGCCTTCGCCCGCGTCGGCGTCCGGGGCGTCGCCTGAATCCGGCCCGTCAACCCGCTCGAGACCGTACGAGGCGGCGTCTCCGTCCGAATCCGATGCGAGGATGCCCCCCGGCGTTCCGGCCCGTAGAAAGGCGCGTAGACTGTCCTCGTCGTCTCCGTGGCAGCGGAGCATGGCGTAGTAGAGCGCCGACGTGTCGTGGCCGGTGTTGCCGAGCCACACGACCGGGCCGGTGACGGCGGGGTACAGCTCCTGTAAGACCCACTGGAGCTTCTCGCGGGAGATGCGCGGGTTGCGGGCGGTGCGGGTGTTCTCGAAGTCGTCGAGGAGCGCCCCTTGCGGGCGGAGGCTCATGAACAAACGGCCCTTGACCGAGCGTCCGTACGACACCGCCTCCAGCTGGAAGGTGTGGACGCGGCCCGTGGCGCGAACCTGCACGCGGCAGCGGAGCACGCCCTCGACGCTGTCCCACTTCAGGATCGTCACGTCGTAGTCGGAGCCGATGCGGCGGTTGCCCTCCAGTTCCGCGTAGATGTATTCGACGTGCTTTTTGGCGAGCGTCAGCGCCTCCGAGCCGAAGAGCCAGTACCGAACCTGCCCGGTGAGCAGCAGACGCATCAGCTCGACGCGGCAGCGGCTGGATTTGGCGTGCTCGCGTGGGCCGTGGACGACGTGGATGTGGCGTCGCGGGCGTCCGTCCGGGCGTCGGCGCTCCATCATCGCGTCGAGGTCGTCGTGAAAGGCGGCGCTCGGCGCGTCGAAGTAGTGCGGCGTGTAGGTGCGCCCCCACGCGTCGGTGTCCGAGGCCGTGCGCTCGTACCGGCTCTTGATGCCCGCCGCCGACGTGTCGGCAAAGGGTGCGACCTCGCGGTTGAGCCGGTCGGTGAGTTCGGCCAGCTGCCGGGCGAGGCGTTTCTCGACGGCGGATTGGGCGGTGAGCAGCATCAGGAGACGCGGGCGACGACCGTGTGGGCGTATTCGGTGATCACGGGCGTGATTTCGCCCATCAGGTGCGGCACGTGCTCGGCGAGGAAGGTGCTGAGGTCGTCGAGCATTTCGAGCGTGCGGCTTGCCGCTGCCGTCTCGCCGTCGAGGCGCTCGGCCACGACCGAGAGCTTGGCGATGGCGTCGGCGTCCTTGACGCTTGGGAGGCGCTCCTCGGCGTCGCAGTCGTCGAGCACCTTCTCGATGGCCCGGCGCAGGCGAGCCGCGATGGCGCGGGGGCTGGTGCGCTGCATTCGGCGCAGCTCGTTCCATCCGTGCTCTGCTGCCCACCGCCGCACGGTCGAGGCCGTGACGCCAAGGCGCTGCTCAATGGCCTCGGGGCTTTCGCCCTTGACGACGAACCGAAACTCGGCGGCATCGCGGGTGGCCTGATCGTGCTTGACGGGCATCGGCTTAGGCGGTGCGGATGGTGAAGGTCTCGCCCTCGCGGAAGCCGAGGCCGGGGATGTTCGCCGCCTCGATCTGCTCGCGGTGCTTGAGGATGGCGGCGCGGTCGAGCGACTCCGCGCCGATGCGCACGAAGCCGTAGAACTTGGCCTCGCGGATCGCGGCGATCACGTCCTGCTCGTCGCCCGTGACTACGACCGACGGGCGAGCCTTGCGGATCTCGAACGACAGGCTGCCGACCTTGAAGCTCTTGGCGTCGGCGAAGAGGCGGGCGCGGTGGGCGAGGCAATACGCCTCGATGTCGGTCTCCAGTTTGGCGGCGGCTTCGCGGGCCTTGGCGGTGGCCTTCGCTTCTTCGTCGCGTGCGGCGGCGACGGCGGCGTCGCGGCGGGTCTCGGCGTCGGCGATGGTTTGGCGGTGCTTCGAGAGGGCAAGGGCGGCGCGGCGGAGCGCGGCGTCGTCGGCGAGGGCGGTGGTGTCCATAGGTGGAAACGGGTGGAGTTGAAAACTCCCGCCTCGACCTCATCAAAACCTTGCTATATGTGCATATGTCAGGATATGCTCGCGGCAGACTGGTAATCTGTCATCCACCTCAGACACCACGTCTGCTCGGTCACCAACCCTTTCCCGCTATGCGACGTCTCCTGCTCTCGTTTTGCCTCCTCGTCGTGGGGGCCACGTTTTCGCCCGCCGCCATGTCCACCCCCGCCTACGCTTCGCCGTCCGACCTTGCCGACGCCTACACGCCGCAGCTCGTGAGCGAGAAGGCCACGGGCGACACGCTGCTGCTCGACTTCGAGGATGCTGGCAGCGCGGGCGTCCAGCGCGTGCAGCGTGCCCTTGGCGCGTCGGCGGACACGATCCGCACGGCGCTCACCGCTCGCTACGGCACGTCCGACGTGCACGCCGGGCATCCGGTGCTCGCGCAGCTCAACCTCGACGGCGCGTGGCTCTGGCTCTGCCGCCACTCGGCGACGGGCCTTGACGAGGCGATGCGCGACGAGCAGAAACGCCACGACCGCGCCCTTGCCGACCTCGCTTCGGGCCGTACCGACCTCGGCCCGCTCGCCTCCGATGCCCCGGCGGAGGCCGATCCGTACGGCGGGGTCTTCGCCACCGGCAACCCGCGCCTGTTCGGACGGGCCTACCGGGCATGACGGCGGAGCTACAGGCCCGGTGCGTGGCCGCGCTCACGGAGCGCATCGCCACGCTGGCGTCTGGGCCGTACCTGCTCGCCCCCAAGGCGGTGCGCCCGTACGGGGGCGAGCTGCTCCAGCCGTCCACGATCAACGTTGAGCCGGTCGTCTACGTCGAACTCGACGAGGGGACGCTCGCCCGGCCCAACGATGCCGCTTCATGGCGCGGCGACCACACGCTGGGCCTGATTGCCGTGACGCGGCACGGGGCGGGCATCACGGCGCAGGCCCACGATGGGGCGCGGCTGCTCGCGTGGCTGATCGAAGCGCTCCGCACGCTGGAGATCCAGATGGGGCAGCAGGTGCTCCGCGCCGAAGACCTCGAATACGTCCGCTACAAGCAGGACAAGGAGACTCGCCACTGGGCGGGCCTGCTGCTCGTCACCTTCACTCCGTTCACCTGATGGCCAAGACCCGCGTCCAGATCGCCAAAGCCGGGGACTACCTCGGGCACTGGCAGGGGCCGTACACGCTCCTCGTGGCCGATCTCGAGCGGATGGCGGCCAACCACGCCCGCGAGGTCGTGATCGACTACGAGCACGCCAGCGAGCTGGGCATCGTGCCCGCGCCCGCTGCCGGGTGGGTGAAGAGCCTCGCGGTCGAGGGCGACCTGCTCCTTGGCGAGGTGGAGTGGACGGCCACGGCGCTCGGGATGATCGACGCCGACGAGTACCGCTACCTCAGCCCTGTCATCGACTTCTACGCCCACGACCGCGAGACGGGCAACCCGATTGGGGCCTACCTCCGCTCCGTGGGCCTGACGAACACGCCGTTCATGACGCTGGAGGGCGTGACCGCTGCGCCGCCGGTCTTGCACGGCCTCAAGGGCGAGCTGCTCTCGCAGCGGCCCATCACCCGCACCGCGCTGCTCAACCGGCAGCAGCCTGACCCGCAACCCAACCCCGTTTCCACGATGGACGAACGACTCAAGGCGTTCCTCAACCGCTTCGGCGTCGCCCTCGGCACGCCCTCCGCCGCCACCGACGAACTCGCCGCCCTCGACGAGGCCCGGCAGATCAAGATCAACGCCGACCGCGTGCCCACGCTCGAGGCCCGGATTGCCGAGCTGGAGAAGCAGCTCGGCGACGCCACGGCCACCGTGACCACGCAGGCCGCGCAGCTGGAGGCCACCGAGAAGGCCGCCGACGAGGCGCTGCTCAACTCCGCCGTGGCCGACTTCCGCATCCCCGCCGCCGAGCGCGACGCCTACGCCGCGAAGCTCAACGCCGACCGGGCGGGCACGCGGGCCGTGCTCAACGCGCTGCCGAAAGACGCCCACAAGCCGGGCCGTGCCACCGCCGTGGCCGAGCCGACGGGCGTGCGCCAGAACGGCGACCGGCCCAAGAAGGCGTCCGACCGGATGCGCGAGGAGATGAAGGCCAAGATGGACGCCGACAAGGCGTAACCGACCACCGACCACTCTTTACCCGTTCTACCATGAACCTCCGCGAAGCGACCACCGACCTCAACGGCTCGGCTGAAGTCGTCGTCGAAGCCCTCGAAGGCTCCGCCCCGGTGCTCCGGGACATTCAGTTCGTGCGCCGCACCGGCAGCGCCCCCGTCATCAAAGAAGGCCGCGAGCCGTCCGTGGAGGACGTGTTCCGTGCCCTCAACGAAGAGGAGACGAGCGACCCGGTGACGCGCAACGAAGTGCCCGTCCCGAAGAAGATCGTCTCGTTCGAGGCCCGCGTTGACCGCGTGCTCGAAGACCGCAACGAGGACGTGACCTCGGAGATGGAGCAGGAGCTGCGCCTGAAGAGCCAGACGGCGGGCTACGCCATCCAAGAAACCTTCTTCGAGGGCGACTCGGCCACCAGCCCCAAGGTCTTCACCGGCCTCAAGAAGCTGGTCAAGCCCGCGCACATCATCACCCCGGCGGCAGCGCTTGTGCTCTCGCTCGGGGGCGACTCGGCCAAGCTCGGGCAGCAGCAGTGGTTCGAGACGGTGCTCAACTTCTGCGCGGCGGTGCCGGGCGGAGCTACGCACCTCTACCTGAACGGGCTGGTGAAGAACCGCGCCCTGATCGTGGCCAAGAACCTCGGCTTCTACCGCTCGAGCAAGGACGAACTCGGCAGCGAGATCGAGATGATCGGCGACATCATCGTCCGGTCGGCGGGCTTCAAGTACGACGGCACGGCGCTGCTGCCGCTCACCGAGACGGTGTCGGGCGACACCAACTGCACGAGCGCCTTCGCCGTGCGCCACGGTGAGGGCACCGACCTGACGGCCATCACCTCGGTGGGCGTGAATGCGGACTACCTCGGCGTCACGAAGACCAAGTTCCACACCACCACGGTGGATCTCGACATCGTGCTGGCGCTCCAGCACCCGTCGGCGGTGCGCCAGCTGCGCCGCATCAAGCTCGGCTAACCATCCACGGGGCCGGGCGCAGAGGGACGCCCGATGGGAGGCGGCGGCTTTGATGGGGACGCCGCCTCCTGCTCCACCTCTTTTCCGACCACCACCATGTCCCGCCCGTTTGTGCGCCTCGTGCGCCTGTCCGACAACGGCGAGCAGACCGAGGGCATCCTCGAAGTCTACCGCTCGCGCACCGACCGCAGCCCAGTGGCCCGCTTTCCGATGCTGGAACTGCCGTGGCGCGGCAACCAGCGCAGCGTGAGCTGCATCCCGACCGGCTCCTACACGCTGGAGCACCGCACCAGCCCGGCACGCGGGGCGCACCTGTGGGTGCGCGGCGTCGAACCGGCGCGGCAGCTGGTGCTGATCCACCCCGGCAACTTGCCAGAGGACACCAAGGGCTGCCCGCTGCCGGGCCTGACGTTCGCCGACCTCGACCGCGACGGCGACCTCGACGTGGCGCAGAGCAAGGCGGCGATGAAGTCGCTGCTCGGCTACATCCCGGACGTGAAGGGCAGCGATGCCGACTTCGTCGTCGTGAACGCTTTCAAGAACTGAACCCATGAGCGAACAAACCGTCAAGACCTACGAGGTCTCTACCCCCAGCACCCACTTCACCGGCGAGCGCTACGGCGTCGAGTTCCGCGACGGCACGGCGCGGGCCACGAAGGAGCAGGCTCAGTACCTCGAGGAAGCCTTCGGCTACACCGTCGAATGGGGCGACGCCGAGGAGACGCCGGTGGCCGTCACGCCCGAGGCGTCCGTGCGTGTGCTCGACGGCATCGGCGCGGCCACGGCCAAGAAGCTGGAGGATGCGGGCGTGGTGACCATCGCTGCCCTCGCCGCCGCCGACGTGGCGGAGCTGAGCCAGAAGAGCGGCCTGCCGCTCGACAAGCTGACGCTCTGGCACGAAACCGCCAAGAACGTCCCCGTCGCCTGATCGCCATGTCGGACGACACCAAAGGCTGGGTTCAGGAGAACGCCGTTCGCATCCTGCTGGGGGCGCTGATGCTCCTCGTCTCCGTCGTGGGATGGGGCATCAACTCCACGCTCACCAAGGTCGAGAACTCGCTCGACGTGCTCAACCTGAACGTGCAGGGGCTGATGCAAAACCGCGAGGCGATGAACGCCCGAATGCTCAACGCCGAGTCGATGGGCACGCGCAACGCCGACCGCATCCGCGAGCTGGAGCGGCAGGTGTGGAAGCACGACTTCGGCCCCGAAACCCCGTCTTCGCCGTGACCACGCCCACGCCTACGCCCCCGCCGCCCTCGCGCACCGCCACGATGCTGGCTGGCGCGGTGGTGGTGGGCTTCTTCGCCACGCTGATCGTGACGATGCTCCGCCCCATCCCGCACGACAGCCAAGCGGCTGTGAATGTGCTCATCGGCACGCTCGCGGCGGGCCTTGGGCAGGTGCTCGGCTACTACTTCGGCAGCAGCCGCAACGGCCCCGCGCCGCCGATCACGTCCACCCGCGCCGCCCGCCGTCGGGCGACGCCCAGCGACGAGGAAACGCTGTGACCACCACCGCGCCCGAACGCCTCACCGTCGTCGTCCCCGACTTCGGCGACGTGACCTTCCAGCAGGGGGAAACCCTTCCCGCCCGCCTCGTGCCGCTCGCCAAGCGGCAGCACCCGTCCCTGTTCACCCCGGACGCGAAGCCGTCCAAAAAGACCCGTACCAACGATGGGCAAGGTTGATCGCCGCACGACCGGCACCAAGCAATACGCCGGAGGCTCCAGCCTCCTCGACGTGGGCCTCGCGGCTCCGAACGCGCAAGAGGCGCTGCTCGACGAAGACGCCATCGCCGCGTGGTACACGCTCGGCGAACTCGAGGGCGGCGAAATGGGCGAGAACGCCTCCGAAACCGTCGTCAAAAACGAGGTGGGCGAAACCGTCCTTGTCATCGAGGACGAGGCCGACGAGTTCGAGATTGGCCAGACGAGCCTCTCGACCGACGACACGACGCTGGCGCTGCTCGATTACCTCGGGCGGAGCGGCCACCACAAGATGCGGTATCCGCTTCCGGCGGGCACCGACGCCAACGGCCACAGGCTCTACCAAGTGTGGTGCTTCCCCAATGCCCGCGTCAAGCGCGAGAACTGGCGGATGCCGATCAAGAACAAGGAGGCGCGGAAGCGTCCGTTCAAGATCGTCGCCGAGCGCAAGAACGGCCAGCCGCTCTACATCGTGAAGACCGTTCGCCTCGACGACCAGACGACGTGGCCCGCCGAGATGGCCGCGTTCAAGGACACCGCCATCGTGTGACCGCCCTGCGCGTCCCCGGTGGCCTCCGCTGCCGGGGACGTGCCCTTTTGCCTCCCCATCATGTCCGAACCGATCTTCGCCCCCGCGCCTGTAACGGCTGGCCGCACCCAGCGCTTCATCGACTGGATGCTCGCGCTCACCGCTGCTCCGGAGGACGGCGACGCCCCCGAACCCGACGCGCCAACCGGCCCGCGCCCGCGCAAGCTCGCCGACGTGGCCGAGGCCGACCGCGCCGAAGACGAGGCCAAAGCCGCTCGCGTACAGAAAGCTTCGGCGCTGCTCGAAGGACTGAGCGGCACGCAGCTGCTGGAACTGGCCGAGATCGTCGTACTCATTCCCGACGGGTGCACGCGGGAAGACGTGCCGACGCACGTGATTCGGGAGGCCATCGCCCCTTTCGCCGTGGAGTCGAGCGGGCTTTTGGCCGAGCTGGTCGTCTACGCGCCGAGCTGAGGCTTCCGGCGTGGCCGGAGGTCGCCGAGGCACGGGCGGGCGACAGCCTCCGCGACGTGGCCCTCTGGCTCGCCGAAGAACGCGCCGCCGCCGACGCCGAGGCGGCGATGCTGCTCCCGCTCGACTCCTTCCTCGAATGGGCAATCCGGGCGGAGGCCCGCGCCCGCCGCAAGCACCCCAAGACGCCCTCGTAGGCCGTGGACAACGCCATCCTGCTCGCTGCCGTCGTGGAGACGGCCACGGCCCGCGCCAACCTCGCGGGGCTGGACGCCGCTGCCGAGCAGTCGGCGGCGAAGCTGTCCATCGTGGACGCGGCGGCACAGGGGGTTACGACTGCATCCGAGGGGTTGCAGGCGAGTGCCGCCGGTGCAGGCCAGCAGGTGACCGGCGCTGGGAACGCCGCAAGGCAAGCGGCGGGAAGCCTGTTGGAGATGGCGGCAAGTAGCGCTGGAGCCAGTAGCGGTGCAGGGGTGCTGCTTTCAGGGGTTGCAGCCTTAGCGGGCGGCGGCGGTCTTGTTGCCCTTGCGTTGGCTGCTGCCGATGCGACGGGACTTACGGAGCGGCTCGGAAAAGCGTTCTTTGATGCCGGAGAAGATGCACAGTATGCTTACGATAGGGCGCGAGAGCTATTCGAAGAGGTTGCGCGGTTTGAGGGCAAAGACTTTGCGACCGAGTTCTACTTTCGGAATATCAGTCAGGCGGAAACTGTCGCTCGAAATCTGGATGCGCGTCTCGTTCGGCAGCGGGGCGAGTTGCAGCGTGCCCAAGCGCAGCTAAACGCTGCGCTTGGGAGTGGGCGCACGCCTGCCCCGTCGTCTCCTGTGGCGGGTGTACAGCTTGGCTCGTTTGATGGATATGTGGGTGGTCTGCGCCGCCAAATTGCGAGTCTAAACACGGACATCAGCAACACCCTGCTGGACATTGGCAACGTGGAGCGGCGTCTGTCGGAGTTACAAAGGGAAAAAGCGCAGCAGGCCCGATATACGAGCGCTGGTGCAACCAGCCCGGAAGAGCGTGAAGCCCAAGAAGAGGCCGAACGCGCCCGCGTTCGTGCCGCCCGCGAGGCCGAACGCGCCCGCATCCGTGCCCAGCGCGAAGCAGACCGCGCTGCGGCCCGTGCCCAACGCTTCGGCGATCAGCAGGAACGCATCCAAGCCGACTCGATTGGTCGGACGGCGTTGCAGGCCGAACGCGCCGACCACGAGCGGCACATGACCCGGATTGCGGGCATCGCCGACGAGGACCAGAAGCGACGCGAGGGCATCGCCGAGGAGTACCGCTACGCCGTGGCCGTGGCGGGGCTTGCCCGTCAGGCGGCGGAGCGCGAGAACGCCGCCGCGAACGTCAGCGCCGCCACCCGCGCCCAGCGCAACGCGCAGGCCCGCACGCAGCAAGAGGCGGACGTGGCCGAGGCCGCACGGCGTCAGGCCGAGGCCACCGCCGACCTCAACGACGACATCGCCGACCGGCAGGCCCGCGCTACCGAGCGGCAGGGACGCGAACAGGAGCAGCGCGACCGGGAGGCGTTCCGCGCCCGCAAGGACGCCGCCGACCGCCAGTTCGACGTGGATCAGCAGCGCATCCGGCAGGGCGTGCAGGCCGGTATGGTGGCGGTCGAGGTCGAGAAGCGCGGCATTGCCGACGCGAGCGAGCGGCGCGTGTTCGAGATCTACGCCACCGAGATGCTCGCCCGCGAGGCATCGGAGCGCCTGCTCGCCGCCGAGGAGAAGCGGATCACGGCCACCTACGCCGAGGGCGCGGAGCGCGAGCAGCGCCTTGCGGTTGTGCGGGCCGAGAACCAAACGCGGCTCGGCGAGGCCGAGGCCAAGCGCGTGGCGTCCACCGCCGACCTCGAGGAGCGCGTCGGGCGGCAGGCGTTCGAGCGGGCGCAGCGGCGCATCCGGCAGGCCGAGACGCTCGCCGGGCGCGTGGCCTCGCGTGGCCTCGACGCCGTCGAAGACGCCTTGCGCGGCACGCGGCGTCTGTCCGAGACCGAGGTCGAGATCCAGCGCGACCGCTTCGCCGAGGAGGAGAAGGCGCTCAAAAAGAGTCTCCGCAACCGGGAGATCGACCAGCGGCGGTTCAACCTCGAGATGCGCCGGTTGGCGGAAGAGCGGGCGGACTACGACAAGCGTGTCGAGCAGGAGCGCACGGGCGTGCTCGGTGCCCTTGGACGCGGGCTGGTAGACCTGCTGATCGACGAGGGCAAGCGCCTCATCGCCGGGTACATCGCGCAGGGGGCGGTTCGGCTGGCCATCTCGCTCGGGCTGATGAAGAGCGCCGAGGCCGCGAGTGCCGCCTCGATGTATACGATTGCTGCTGCTGCTGCCAACGCCGCCACACTGGTGAGCATCGCCACCGGCGGCGCAGCAGCGGCAACGGGCACGGCGGGCGTTCTGGCAGGGATGGCGGCGGTCAAAGCGGCCAGCATCGTCGGGCAGTTTGAGTCGGGCGGATTCACCGGCTGGGGCGGTCGGCGGCAGGTGGCCGGTGTGGTGCACGGGCGCGAGTTCGTGATGCCCGCCGACGTGGTCGAGCGCGACGGCCCCGGCCCGTGGTATGCGCTCATGGCGCGGATTCGCGCCGGTTCGCGCCTCGGCGACGCCCTTGGCATGGCGGGCGTGCCTCAGCTCTACAGCGGCGGCTACGTGATGCCCTCGGTACCGAGCGATGCGTACGTTCCCGCGCCCGTCTACGACGACACGCGGCTCGTGGCCACGGGGCAGGCCACCAACGCCCGCCTCGACCGCCTCAGCCGCGCCGTCGACGCGCTCGCCAACCGCCCCACCACCTACGTCGTGGGCGACGCCGATGCCCGCCGCCAGCGCTACGCTGCCGAGCGCGAGGCCCGCCGCGTCGATCCCCGCCGCCGCCTCTGATGCAAAACGTCACCCTGCTCATCGCCCTATCGGCCACCGTGGTCGCAACCGTCGAGGACGCTATGCTCCTTGAGGGCG